>ENA-UPWO01000049-UPWO01000049.1-human-gut-metagenome-genome-assembly--contig:-NODE-49-length-69765-cov-43.511968_pt1 | contig 69765 bp, 83 predicted proteins | sample MGYA00250056_ERZ773388 | MGnify/ENA primary metagenome ERZ773388 (study PRJEB29103, sample SAMN06112004) | human gut metagenome | biome: human gut; feature: ankylosing spondylitis patient; material...
CCATCGAATAGTGAATTGAGAAAACTTATGAGCAGACTTTTATTGAGCTTTGTGCCAAATATGCGTTTGAAGCCAAAATCTGTAAGGAGGCTGATATATCGTTCTTCTGTCTGTCGCATTGCCATTAATATTAGAGGGGTAAATACTTATAACAAAAATAGAGAAACCCTTTCTAACACGCAAACTTTTCAGAGAAAACTTTTTGGGGGTGGATAGCGCAAACTAAAAAAGCCTTACTTCAAATTTTCGTCTTTAGTAACGTGTAAAAACATCTTCCACAGTGTTTATATGTACTTCGCACTTTTGGGAGCACAAATTACCACAAAGTAGCACGAAGGTCGGAGATGGCGAGGTTGGCATCACGTTCTGCTTCAAGTTGTGCTGTGCGTGCTGTATAGTAGAAGGAGAGTTCGAGCAAGTAGTCGAGCAATGATATCTGGCCTAAGTCTAATGAGCGACGAAGCAAATGAGCATTATCCATTTGCTGCATATTCAGCGTCAATTGGTTGGCCGTAGCTTTCAACTGCATTGCTTCATTATACTGCTCTTCTGTCTGATAAGCCTGTTGGAGTTTGGCATCGTCAATATTAAACTGACGCATCGCCAATTCAGCTTTAGCTTGTTTCACCTTGCGACGAGTATTGCCCCAAAGCGGAAGGGTGAAGCCAAAGGACAGACCATTGTAGTTATTGTCTTTGACATACTCCCCAGCGAAGCCCACCGTAAAGGCAGGCAAGGCATCGGCTTGAGCTACCTTAAGTGCCGCACGACTCTGTTCGCGGTCAATCATCATCGATGTAATGGGCAGCGACACTTGTGCCGCCTGCTGCAGCTCCGATAGTGAAGGGAGTTGATTGTTGGAGGTCGGATAAACTGTGTCGTTCATTTCGACGGCAATTCCACCATTAAGATGTTGCAAGTGCTTGACTAATTGTGCGCGTTCAGCCTTTGCTCGGGTGAGTTCGGCGAGGCTCACCGCAGCATTGAGCTGCACCTTATTCAGTTCTATTTGACTGATGTCGCCTTCGTTGAACTTCTTTTGATACAACGTGCGCATCTCGTCAGCCAAATCCTTGCGCTGTTGGAGTTCATGACATAGTTTATTGTAATATACTACTGAGGTCAGCGTACGATCCGTTTCTTTCAGCACCTCACCCAACTTCACACGATAGTCAAGTGCTGCTTGTTTGTTACTCCATTCAGCCAACTTGCGTCTGCGTCCTAAGAGTACGCCCCAATCGAGTGTTTGCGTAACAGATATGTTGGTACGATTGGGTACAGACTTGGGCTGACCAAATCCGTAATCAAATTCAAATTCGGGATCGGGCAATGCCAACTCTGCCTTGTTGGCCAACTGTTGTACCTTCAGTCCCTCGGCAGCCGCCACCAACGTGGTATTATTCTTGACCACCTGTGTTAGTATCTCCGTCCACCCATAAGCTAAGGGCGACGTCGCATTCTGCGCAGAAATCGTTCTTACACAGAAGGCGAAAACAATGAGTACGAAATAATTAAGCGATCTTGTCATGTTGTTTTCGAATTTTTAAGGGTGCCATAATTGGCACAATAAAGAGATTGAGCAACGTACTTGTAAGCAGCCCGCCTAACATCACCTGTGCCATAGGACTTTGTATTTCATTGCCAGGCAAGTGACTGCCCAAGGCCAACGGAATAAGGGCGAGACCAGAACTCAACGCTGTCATAAGAATGGGGAGCAGACGGTCGAGTGAACCACGCATCACTACCTCTTGACGCGAAAGGCCGCGCTGCGCCAGTTCGTTATAACGATCAACCAGAAGCATACCGCCACGTGTAGCCATTCCAAAGAGCGAGATGAAACCAATTATAGCGGGTATGCTGATCACACCTCCCGTCAGCACCAAAGCCAATACGCCTCCTATCAACGCCAATGGTAGGTTGAGCAATACAACGACCGACTGATGCCACGAACGGAACTGCAAAAATAATAAAAATAAAATAACTATGATGCTCACCACCGAAAGTCCTAACAACAAACGTGAGGCAGAAGCTTCACTCTCAAACTGCCCACCATACTCTATGTGATAACCTTCGGGTAATTTTACCTTTGCATTGATAGCTCGTTGCATATCATTGACAACGGAGCGCATATCGCGTCCCGCTGCATTGGCCGATATAACCAATTTACGCTGAGCGTTTTCACGATTAATCGTGTTAGGACCTGCTGTTGACACGACTTCTGCTACATCGGCAAGGGGTACTTTTTGCCCCGTGTTGGTATCAATCAATAGATTGCGAATGCGCTCCATTGTGCTAAGGTCGTCATCGGCCACACGCACGGTGAGGTCGAACGTGCGCGCACCTTCTTGCACCTGACTGACTACTTCTCCGCCTATCGCTGAGTTAACAAATTCAGCAAACTCGGGCAACGTGATGCCATATTGTGCCAATAAGGTGCGTCGCGGACGAATGAGCAATTGAGGACGTTCTATCTGTTGCTCTACGTTTAAGTCTGCCACACCTTCAATCCCCTGCGTCACTTGCTTAATCTGTAGACCTATGGCATGAAGCTGGGTTAAGTCACTGCCAAACACTTTGACGGCGATACCAGCCTTTGTGCCCGAAAGCATGGCATCAATGCGGTGAGAAATGGGTTGACCAATCTCTACGTTTACGCCTGGAAGGCTGCGTAAGCGCTGACGAATGTCGGCCATTACTTCTTCCTTGCTGCGGTCGCGGAGTGCAAAGGGGGCTTCTATCTCACTGGTATTAACGCCCAAGGCATGTTCATCGAGTTCGGCACGTCCCGTCTTACGCGCTACGGCCTTTATTTCAGGTAATTCGAGTAGTAGCTTTTCGGCTTGTTGGCCGATACGATTACTCTCATCGAGCGATACTCCTGGCAACGTACTTACATTAATCGTAAATGAACCCTCATTAAAAGGCGGCAAGAAGGAACGACCTAAGGTAAAGAACAAGACTAAGGTGACGACCACCAAGCCTCCCGTTGCACCTAATATCCAACGCGAAGCGCGAGGACGCAAAGCCCAAAGCAGGCTCTTTTCATAGCGCACCTTTAAAGCACGCACCCAACGAGGCTCATCGTGTTTTACTTTAACCTGTGAGGCTGTATTCATTGCTTTCATTTGTGGGTCTTTTAACACCAAGTGACATAGCACGGGGGTTAGCGTAAGTGCCACGACAGTGGAAGCAAAGAGCGAAACGATAAAGCTAACTCCTAAGGGAGCTAACATTCGTCCCTCTAATCCACTCAAGAAGAAAAGCGGAACAAAACTTACTACGATGATAAGCGTAGAGTTGAGAATGGGCATACGCACCTCTTTAGAGGCATTATAGATAACGTCTATCTTACGCAAACGTTCTTCGCGAGGTAAACGAGCGTTTAAGCGCAAACGTTTGAACACGTTTTCAACATCGACAATGGCATCGTCTACCAACGAACCAATAGCAATGGCCATACCACCAATACTCATCGTGTTGATGGTAAGTCCCATGAAGTGGAGCACCAATAGGGTGATGAGCAACGACAGAGGTATTGTGACAAGTGAGATAACAGTGGTACGAGCATTCATCAAGAAGATGAAGAGCACCAATACAACAAATATACCGCCTTCGAGGAGTGACTTCTTAATATTTGATATAGAGGAGTCAATAAAGTTTTGTTGGCGATAGAGTTGCGTATTGACCTTCACGTCAGCTGGCAGTGATGACTGGAGTTCGGCTATTGCTTTATCCAACTTCTCGGTCAGTTCGAGTGTACTCGTACTGGGTTGCTTGGTAATGGTAAGCAACACAGCAGGTTGGCCCGACACTGAGGCAACTCCCGTCTTGGGAGATTTTGGCCCCATTTCTACATCGGCCACATCGGCCAATACAATAGGTTGCTTATTGGCCGTACTCTTAACAACGGCCTGTCCAATCTGCTGAGGAGAGTTGGTACTCAAGAGGCCACGCACGATGTATTCATTGCCGCTTTCGTAGTGAATACCGCCAGAGGCATTGCGATTCATCTGTCGTGTGGCAGTGAGTACCTCGTTTAGCGTTACGCCATAGTGGCGCATACGTTCGGGGTGAAGGCGGATTTGATATTCCATCACGTCACCACCCATCACCGTTACTTGTGCCACACCGCCCGTTGAGAGTAAACGCGGCCGAATGGTCCAGTCGGCCAGGGTGCGGAGGTTGCCCAATGAGGTGGTGTCTGCCGTGAGTCCGATGAACATTACCTCGCCCAATATACTCGACTGCGGGCCGAGCGTGGGTTGGCCTACGCCCTCGGGAAGTGCATCGCCAAGGGTGGCTAACTTCTCTGATACAATCTGTCGGTCACGATAGATGTCGGTACCCCAATCAAACTCTACCCAAACGACTGAGAAGCCCGTTGTGGACGATGAACGCACACGATGCACGTCGGTAGCACCATTTACGGCTGTTTCGATAGGGAAGGTGACGAGGCGTTCTATCTCCTCGGCAGCCATACCCTTTCCCTCGGTCATTACAACAACCGTTGGAGCATTGAGATCGGGAAAAACGTCCACTTCCATTTTATAGGCCGTCCAACAACCTACTATAATAAGTAGTAGGCTAAAAAACAGAATAACGGGCCTGTTATATAGTGAAAAATGTATGATCTTGTTTAGCATAGACTTTTGCTTTATTGACAAGTTGACAAGCAAGTTTGTTGACGAACTAACAAGTACACCTCATAAAAAGACTTACCTGTTAGCATGCTAACTTGTTTACCCGTTAACTTGTCAACTCGTTAATAAAAAAATTAATGTGTATGTCCCTCTGGCGCAACACTGGCATTTGCTGCCAATCGCACCTGTGTAGTTCCATGCGTGACAACTTTATCACCTTGTTTTAACCCACTACTAATTTCGGTCTGTCTCCCGTCGGTGGCCCCTAACGTTACCTCTTGTCGGCGATAGACTTCAGGTTCTATTTGTACGTAAACGAAATGCAGCCCTTGTGACTCAGCAATTGCCTCATTGGGGACGCAAAGCACGCCACTACGCGCTGCTCCCTTTAGATACACTTCTGCATAACTACCCGAAACGACCTTACCTTGATTATTAAACTCAAATGTAATAGGCACAAAGTAGTCATCAGCCGCGGCCGCATTGCCTTTTGCTATAAGTTGTCCTCCTAATTCATTGAGCGAATAAGTACGTGAAGGATCGTATGCTAAACGGAAGTTAGCCGACTGAATGCGCGGTAAGGCTGAGAAATAACGTTCGGGGAGTTCGGCCCGCAGTTGTAAACGCTGACTTTGCGTCACAGTAGCCAAAGGTTGCCCTGCCGAAACGTAGTCGCCTGGCTGTACCAATATATTTTTTACAAAGCCACTCATATTGGCGGCTATGCTACGTGTTTGCGTCGCATTGCCCAAACTTTGCGCCGTAGCAGTTGCGGCTTGGTAGCGTTGACGAGCTTCTTCAAGTTCACGTTGCGAAATAATGTGTTCTTTAGCCAACTTCTCCGCACGCTCAAAGGCGGCACGAGCAGCCGATAGTTCACTCTGTGCTACAGCTGCAGGATTGCCGTCGGCCATGGGTTTGGCATTGATCACAAAAAGGGCTTGTCCTTTGCCAACTTTGGTGCCTTCATTGAGTGTCCCTGCTACAAAGTTTACGATACCAGCCATCGTGGCCGTAACAGTAGCCTCAGCCCCTACTGCTGGCAACACGCGACCACTTACTTCGATAATCTCTGAGAAGGTGGTCGGCTGAAGGGTGGTTACTTGCAACTGAGCGGCCTTGGCTTGTGCTGCAGTAAAGTGAATTTCATCGGCACTGTGTTCATGTTCGTTGTCCGCAGCTTCTTTTTCGTGATCATGTCCTTCTTCATCATGTGCGTGGTTATCACATGCCGCAAAGAGCGTAGCAGCCAACAGAGCCACTACACTTATCATAATAGTCTTGATTTTCATTTGAAATATAACGTTGATAGAATTATTAAAGTTCTGAAAGGATTATCCTATCAACGGTGGTCCCCGACGTGGACAATGTTTGCTATACGTGCAAACATACATAGTTGCACACCCACTTAAAGTAGTAGGTAGCACGAAATAATGAATAATAAGTGCATTCCACTTTTGCCAAAAATCAAGTGGCAAAAAGTGTACATTGCTTTGCGCAAAAGTCTTTACAATATTTACTTTATGCCAATAGCAATGCGTAGTCTTGTCGTGATGATGAGTGTGTGAGTCGTTCACACGTCCGTCTTGATGACAGACTTCAGCCACATAACAAACTGCCCCACCAACGTGATGATGATGAGGTAGTAAAGTGAGTAGCATGATAAGCGCTATGGCTAACGCTACACGCCCTATGTTAAGGTGGCTTTCCTTCATACGAATGCAAAGGTACATATATGTTTTTACAACTCGGTTGCAAAATAGGGAGGAACCTTTTCGTTAAGCCAAATGAGCAAAAGAAAGCTTGCTTTCGTTTTGCCATGGCGAGAAAAGGTGCGCGTAAGCGAACATTAAACTGCCGTTTATCCCAATTAGAAACTTTTGTATATACCTATTCACATTCAAGCAACCATCTTTATCTTATTCATAACTCTATACATAAAAATTAAAATATTCACGTATATATGCTTGTTTATTGTAAATAGTTTGTATATTTGCAGCATAAAAATAAAACATATATACATTTATGAGCAACAGAATGCAACGTTTGGAGGTGCTCAGAGTGATTCTCGGCAGCAGCAATACGCTCAGCAGCCATGAAGAGATACTCCGCGAATTATCAAACAATGGTTGGAACGTTACACAAGCTACCCTCTCGCGAGATTTAAGTAAGCTGCACGCAGCTAAAATTCTTACTTCTGATGGTTATCGCTACATACTGCCCGAAAGCCCTATGTATCACCGTACTATCAAGCCCGACGTGGTACCACAATATATGCGCAACTCTGGCTTTTTGTCTATCGCCTTTTCGGGCCACATGGCCGTACTAAAGACACGACCAGGCTATGCCGCAGGGTTAGCTTCTGACATTGATGCCCACAAGCTCGACACAATTATCGGTACCATAGCAGGCGACGATACTATACTTATTATTATACGCGAAGATGCTACACGACAAGATATGATTGACGAATTAGCCGCTATCATTCCTGCCCTTAAAAGTATCGTATTATAATCCTTAAACTAAACAAACTTAACAACATACAGAATCAAATGGAAGAGTATAACGATGGCATAAAAGTCGTGGTGGCCGATGCAAGCCACGAGAAGTACGTCGACACCATATTACAGACCATTACCGATGCAGCAAAAGTGCGCGGTTCGGGCATTGCCAGTCGTACACACGAATATGTAGCAACTAAGATGAAGGAACGCAAAGCAATCATCGCCCTTTATGGCGACGAATTTGCAGGTTTCTGCTACATCGAAAGTTGGGAGAATAAGCACTACGTGGCAAACTCTGGACTCATCGTCGTGCCCAAATTCCGTGGACACCACCTTGCTACACGTATCAAACGCTTAGCCTTTTCGCTCAGTCGTGTACGTTGGCCGCAAGCTAAGATATTTGGTCTGACAAGTTCGGGCGCTGTTATGCGTATCAACACGTCATTGGGCTACGTGCCCGTACCCTTTGCCGAACTCACTCAAGACGATGAATATTGGAAAGGGTGCGGTACACCCGAATCTCCTTGCTGCATCAATTGCGACGTTCTAGCACGTACCAAACGCAAATACTGCGTATGCACTGGTATGCTCTTCGACCCTGCGCGTCACCCCAACACGCCCCTACCCGTCGAAATACCACAAGATGTAATAGACTTTATTAAAACTCAAGAAACTAACTGATTTGCAAAGCAAATCAGTTAATGTGCATCAGTTAATGTGCAAATGAGAAAATGTGCAAATGTGCAAATGATTTAATGTCTTAATTGCAACAATTTAATATCTTAATTGCAACGATTAAACAACCACATTTACACATTTCTAAAATGAAGCAATTGAAGCATTACAAATCATTTGCACATTTGCACATTCACACATTTGCACATTTCCCAAGCATTTGCACATTTAATCCCCCCTCTGCCTTATGACAAAGAAGAAAGTAGTAGTTGCCTTCAGCGGTGGACTCGACACATCATACACGGTTATGTATCTGGCCAAAGAAAAAGGATACGAAGTTTATGCTGCTTGCGCCAACACGGGCGGCTTCAGCGAAGAACAACTCAAGACGAACGAAGAGAATGCCTACAAGTTGGGCGCTACAAAGTACGTCACACTCGACGTTACACACGAATACTATGAGAAGAGCCTCAAGTATATGGTGTTTGGCAACGTACTGCGCAACAACGTCTACCCTATCTCCGTATCTTCTGAACGTATCTTCCAAGGTATGGCCATTGCTCGCTATGCCAAAGAAATTGGTGCTGACGCTATTGCCCATGGATCTACTGGTGCGGGCAATGACCAAGTGCGCTTCGATATGACTTTCTTGGTAATGTGTCCCGATATGGAAATCATCACACTAACACGCGACGGCAACCTCAGCCGTAAAGAAGAGGTGGACTATCTCAACGCACATGGCTTTAATGCTGACTTTACCAAACTCAAATACTCTTACAACGTTGGTATCTGGGGCACCAGCATCTGCGGTGGTGAGATACTTGACTCTACGCAAGGCCTTCCCGAATCGGCTTACCTCAAACAAGTAACGAAAGAGGGTACCGAGCAACTCAAACTCACCTTCGAGAAGGGTGAACTCAAGGCCATTAACGGCACGCGCTATGACGATCCTATCGAGGCTATCTGTAAAGTAGAAGAGATTGGTGCTGCCTATGGCATTGGACGCGACATGCACGTGGGCGATACCATTATCGGCATCAAGGGCCGCGTAGGATTTGAAGCTGCAGCCCCCGCCCTTATTATCGGTGCACACCGCTTCTTGGAGAAGTACACCTTGTCTAAATGGCAACAATATTGGAAGGACCAAGTAGCTAATTGGTACGGCATGTTCCTCCACGAGAGTCAGTACCTTGAACCCGTTATGCGCGACATCGAAGCCATGCTTACTTCTTCACAGCGTTACGTCAATGGCACGGTTATTCTCGAACTCCGTCCCTTAGGTTTCAGCACCGTAGGCGTTGACAGTCCTGACGACTTGGTAAAGACAAAGTTTGGCGAATATGGCGAAACGCAAAAGGGCTGGACGGCCGAAGATGCTAAGGGCTTCATCAAAGTGCTCAGCACGCCACTGAGAGTATTCTACGCTAATCACCAAGAAGACCATGATTAAAATAGGTATTATAGGCGGTGCAGGCTACACTGCTGGCGAACTATGCCGCATCTTGCTCAACCACCCAGAGGCAGAAATCGTCTTTGTCAATAGCGAGAGCAATGCGGGCAACTTATTAACCGACGTACACGAAGGCTTGTATGGAGAGACGGATCTTCGCTTTACTGACAAACTTCCCTTTGATCAAGTGGACGTTGTCTTCTTCTGCTTTGGTCACGGCAAGAGCACACAGTTCTTGGCCGATCACTACATACCGGCTGATGTACGCATTATCGACCTCGCACAAGACTTCCGCTTGGCGACCGACGATAATGACTACGTCTATGGACTTCCCGAACTCAATCGTTCGCAAATTCAGAACACACTCCACGTGGCCAACCCTGGTTGTTTTGCCACTTGCATTCAATTGGGCCTCTTGCCATTAGCCGAAGCGGGCCTCTTGCAGGGCGACATCGCCGTAAATGCAATCACGGGGTCTACTGGAGCGGGCGTAAAACCTGGCGCTACGACTCACTTCTCATGGCGCACGGGCAATATGAGCATCTATAAGGCATTTGAACATCAACACGTGCCTGAGATTAAGCAATCACTGCGTCAGTTACAGTCTACCTTTAATAGTGAGATTGACTTCATTCCCTATCGGGGCGACTTTCCACGCGGAATCTTTGCTACAGAGGTTATCCAATGCGAAGCGCCGATTGAAGAGATTGAAGGTTACTATCACGACTTCTACAGTGAAGCACCCTTCACGCATTATATCAGCAAGCCAATCGACCTCAAACAGGTGGTCAATACCAACAAGTGTTTGATTCACGCTGAGCGCCACCGCGACAAGTTGCTCGTGAGCGTCTGCATTGACAATCTGCTGAAAGGTGCCTCTGGTCAAGCCGTTCAGAACATGAACCTTATGTTTGGACTTGAAGAGGACACAGGCCTACGTCTCAAACCCGTAGCCTTCTAACCCACAGTGACTGAGGAGGGCAGGCCTCTGGTCTGCGGGCTATATAATTCATGCCGCAGGCCAAAGGGCTGCCCTCACTTGCAACTTTTTCTAACTTACTCGTCAACTCGTCAACAAAGAAATGAATTTATTCCCCGTCTATCCCCTTTTCGACATCAATATAGTACGCGGCAAAGGTTGCCACGTATGGGACGATAAAGGTCAGTCTTACCTCGACCTTTACGGCGGTCATGCGGTCATCAGCATTGGCCACTGCCACCCTCACTACATTGAGAGACTCACACAACAACTCAACACGCTCGGTTTTTACTCTAACTCTGTTATTAATAAGTTGCAAGAAGAGTTGGCTGAGAAGTTAGGTCGCGTGAGCGGTTATCCCGACTACCAACTGTTTCTTATCAACTCTGGCGCAGAGGCCAACGAGAATGCCCTCAAATTGGCTTCATTCCACACGGGACGCAAGCGCATCTTGGCCGCTGGCAAGGCTTTCCACGGCCGCACTTCATTAGCAGTTGAAGCAACGGACAATCCGCGTATCGTTGCCCCCGTCAACGCAAATGGCCACGTCACCTTCTTGCCTCTCAACGACCTCGCGGCCTTTGAGGCCGAACTCAGCAAAGGCGATGTAGCAGCCGTCATCATTGAGTGCATTCAAGGTGTAGGCGGTATTCGCATGGCTACCAAAGAATTTATGCAAGGCCTGCGCAAAGCTTGTGACGCAAACGGCACACTGCTTATCTGCGACGAGATACAATGCGGCTATGGCCGTTCGGGTAAGTTCTTTGCTCACCAACATCTCGACGTTCGCCCCGACATCATTACTTGTGCCAAAGGCATTGGCAATGGGTTCCCCATGGGAGCAGTACTTATCTCGCCCAAAATTGAAGCTACGTACGGCATGTTGGGCACCACCTTTGGCGGCAACCACTTGGCTTGCACCGCTGCCTTAGCCGTGCTTGACGTGATAGAGCGTGAACACTTAGTAGAGAACGCTGCCAAAGTGGGTAACTACCTTATCAGCGAACTCAAGAAGCTGCAACAGACAAATCCAAATATCGTCGACGTACGTGGTGAGGGTTTGATGATTGGTATTGAGTTTGAAGGGCCTATCAAGGACCTCCGCAATCACCTTGTTCACGACAAGCACGTCTTTACGGGTGCTGCCTCTACCAACATCTTGCGTCTCCTTCCCCCTCTCTGCCTCAGTATGGACGAGGCAAAAGAGGCCATCGAATTGCTTAAATAATCCCCCACAGTAGATAAAAACAAATGTAAGTAGCCCCATTTACACGGAAGGCTACTTACATTTTTTATAGGGGCAACCAAATATCAATTTGAAGATTATAAAGTTACATCATGTTGATAATCAATTATACTAACTTTATAACCTCATCACCTCCAAACAGAGAACTAAGAACTGAAATTGCCTATAACCAACAATATATGACACACAACCTCATCACCATAACCAACGGTGTGACACGCCACCCTGACTACCGTTTGGCCGAACCACTCAACCTTACCATTGAGGCAGGGAAGAGTTACGCCATTTGTGGGCAAAACGGGGCGGGTAAGTCGCTATTGGTCGATATTTTGACTGGTGCCCACCCACTCTTGGGCGATGCTATTCATTACGACTTTGGTGGACTACACAACAATCGTACCTCGGACAACATTCGCCTTATCACCTTCCGCGATGTGTACGGTGGCAACGAACCTGCGTACTATCAGCAGCGCTGGAATCAAGCTGACGAACAGATATTCCCCACTGTGGCGGAAGTGTTACAACAAGCCTCATCTACGACTGAAGGCCTCAGCAGTGAACTCAGACGCGAATTGGGCATTGAAAGTCTACTATCTAAACCTATCAACCAACTTTCGAGCGGCGAACTGCGTCGAATGCAGTTGGCCAAGCAACTCAGCACAACGCCTCAACTACTCATTATTGACAATCCGTACATTGGACTTGACGTGGAAGCACGCGCCATGCTGACACATGTGCTTGAACGCTTGAGCCAAAGCCTTACGCTTATCTTTGTGGTGAGCCGTTCAGAGGATATTCCACCTTTTATACAGAAAGCCATTATCGTCGAAGACAAACGCGTCTCCTCTCACCTACCGGCTTCCGCCTTTGCCCACTTTGAGTATGGCAAAGAGCAAGAAAGTAAGCAGGAAGATTGGCTCTTCTTACCTCCTGTAGTCGAAAACTTTGACGCGTCTCAAAGCAATAGTGTCGTTGACTTTCGTCACATCACCATTGCTTACGGCCGACGCACCATTCTCAAGGACTTGAATTGGGAGGTGAAGCGCGGTGAACATTGGGCATTGACGGGCGAAAATGGTGCAGGAAAGAGTACACTGCTCTCACTCGTCTGCGCTGACAATCCACAGGCTTACGCTTGCGATATTCGCCTCTTTGGCTACAAACGCGGTGGCGGCGAAAGCATTTGGGACATCAAAAAGCACATTGGTTATGTGTCGCCTGAGATTTACTCTACCTATCGCAAACCGCTCTCTGCACTTCAGATCGTAGCCAGCGGATTGCGCGACACTATCGGCCTTTATGGCAAAGCCACTCAAGCCGACATCGACCGCAGCAAATTGTGGCTTTCTGCCTTTCACGCCTTACACTTGGCCGAACGCAACTACCTACAACTTTCATCGGGTGAACAGCGTTTAGTGCTCTTAGTGCGTGCTTTCGTCAAAAATCCCGACTTGCTCATTCTTGATGAACCTTTCCACGGCCTTGACAACACTACGCGCCACCATGCGCAACGGGTCATCGACCTCTACATGCGCAATCCACGTAAAACGCTCATCATGGTGACGCACTACAACGATGAACTCCCCTCTTGCATTGATCACCACCTAAAGTTGGTAAAACACTAAGCTGCAATTTGAAAGCCTTACAAGAATGAACATTAATGAAAAAATAGGCTCTGTAACAATCCGTGTGGGTAAACTGCAATTAGGCAGACAAAGTGCAGTCTACCCACACGAATCGACATAGATTTTTTTTGCTTTTAAGTAAAAAGTGGCAATCAGACGTGGGGCAGCTCAACGACGAAGCTCGTTCCTCTGCCTTTTTCCGAGTGTACAGCGATGTTACCTCCGTGCAGCTTCACAATCTTATGGGCGAGAGTCATGCCGATGCCGTGACCCTCTATGGTGTTCTCCTTCGCTCCGCGATAGAACAAGGTGAAGAGCTGCTGCCTGTCTTCTGCCGACATACCACAGCCGTTGTCCGACATGCGCACTACACTCCAACGGTTATGGAACGAAATCTGTACAATTGAGGAACGGTTGGCAGAGTACTTGCAGTTGTTCTCTATGAGATTGGCGAAGGCTATGTTGAGCAGATAGGGATTGCCGAGCGTGGTGATGAGCCGGTCGTCGTCGTCATCGTTGTTTGTAAAGAGCAGTTGGATGAAGTAGTCGGGGTGCGCACGCAGTATTAGCTGGCGCACATCGAGCAGTAGTTCGTCGAGACGCACATCGCGCATGCTTATCTCCTGCTTACAGTAGTCGGCCTTTGCCAGATTGAGCAAGCCATCGATAAGTCGTGTCATGCGCTTTGCATCGTGTAGCATGTTCTGCATGGCCTGACGATACTGTTCGCAGGTGCGCTCCTTCTGCAGCGACACGTCCAATTCGGTGGTGAGAGCAGCGAGCGGCGTGCGCAATTCGTGCGACACGTTGCTCACAAACTGCTTCTGCGAATTGAACGAGACCTCGAGTCGGTTGAGTAGCGCGTTAAACGCAATGCAGAGTTCGCCCAACTCGTCCTTTTCGTTCTTCACGGGTAGGCGTCGGTCGATGTGCAATGCGGTTATGGTCTCCGCCTCGTTCACGATGTTTTGTATAGGGCGCAGTGAGAGTCGCGCGAGATAGTAGCCTGCGAGGAAGAGCAGCGTCACACCCACAATGAAGAGCAGCAGGAGCGTGTTCTGCAAGCCCGATAGATTGACGTAGCCGTAGCCATCGTAGGCTGCCGCCGTCACGATATATTCCTTTCCCTTGTAGGGGTAGACCATGCCAATGCCTTGATACTTGCCTATGCAGAACTCTATCTCCCGCTGCCGTAGTATCTCGTTTATCATCTGCTGCGTCTCCTTCACGATGTCGTTGTGTATGGCGTCGTGGTATAGCATACGGAAGTCTGTGGTATATACCGCCACCTCCACCTCGTTGATGAACTTGCGGTTGTTAAAGTACACCGACTGCATGGTCTGCGCGTCCACCTGTCCAGCGAGGAAAAGGTTTGCCTTCGTTATGCCCTCGCTCTTGAGGTCGCGAAAGAAAGTCTGCGCGCGAGTATGCTCGCTGAGCAGATAGATGAGAACTATGCACAGTAGGAAGATGGTTGCCGTGACACAGGTGTATTTTAGAGTGAGGGCTGTGCGTATCTTCATAACTTTTCTGATTTATTGCTCGTCAGTATAAACCCAACGCCAGGCTTGGTGTGTATGAGTTTCTGCTCGAAGTTCTTGTCCATCTTCTTGCGCAGATAATTGATGTACACGTCGATGAAGTTGGTGCCAGTGTCAAAGTGTGTGTTCCATACCTTCTCGGCTATCTCCACACGGCTCACCACCTTCTCCGCATTCTCCACTAGATAGACGAGCAGGTTGTACTCCTTCGGCGAAAGTTTTATTGGCGTGTTGCCGCGCACCACCTCCTGCCGCTCAAGATTTATCTTCAGGTCTGCGTAAGCAATCTGCTTCGGTGCTCCAGTGCCGCTCACAGTGCGTCTCTTGAGCAGCACGCGCACCCTTGCGAGCAGTTCGCGGAAATCAAACGGCTTCACCATATAGTCATCAGCACCCACGTCGAAGCCCTCGAGTTTGTCGTCGGTTGTACCCAGTGCCGTGAGCATCAGTATGGGTATCTGCTCGTTGTGTTGGCGTATCTGTTGGCACACCTCGAAGCCGTTGAGCTTCGGCAGAATGATGTCCGAGATGACTAACTGGAAGGTGTTATTCTGAAAGAGTCTGAGCCCCAACTCGCCATCGTACGCCACCATAACCTGATAGCCGTTCTCCTCCAAACCTATCTTCAGAAGGTCAGCTACACGCTTTTCGTCCTCTATAACTAATATGCTAATCATAGTTGTTCTGGTTTGTAAATTACACTTTTCCCTGCATAAAACTGTTGCAAATATACCCCTTTCGACACATAAAACAGCTAAATAATCCCACTTTTCAACACATGATGCTATTGAAGGCTTCTGCTTTTCGACACTTGCAACTATAATTTGCCGTGGAATGTTGAGACAAAAGGTAATTCTTCTAAAAGGTCAGAAACTGCAGCACAGACGTGCGCTGAACACGGTGAAGCTGCCAGCCTTGTTGTTGATGTATTGGAACGAGGTCTGCACAAGGACGTATCAACCTTTTCGGTGATGCGCCTTGTCGGCAGACATCATCTCGCCTTCCTCCTGTTTTGTGTTTTGACACACCTTCTATTTTATTACTCCATTTGTTGCGTTTTGTCATCGTATACCGAACACCATCCAATCATATTGTGTCCGCCTGTAAGAGGAGGGAGTTTTGACACACCCTCTTCCTATTTATAGCCAACGCTTGAACACGCGGATGTAAAGTGTCTTGAGCCACTGCGTGAGCACGCAGTAGGCGAACAGAATGCCTACAAGCCACGGGAAGTAGAAGAGAGGGAGCGGCGTGAGACCTATCGAACTGCCGAACGGTGTGAATGGTATACAAATGCCCACAGCCATGATAGAGAACGTCATGAGCATTACGGGCCACGAAGCCGAACTCTGAACGAACGGCACCTTGCGTGTACGTATCATGTGTACGATGAGTGTTTGCGAGAGCAAACCCTCTACGAACCAGCCCGACTGGAACAACGACTCCATGTCAGAACCCTGACACTTGAACACCCACCACATCACGAGGTACGTAGCGATGTCGAATATAGAGCTGATAGGGCCAATGCATATCATGAAGCGACTCAAGTCGCCCGAATCCCAAATGCGCGGACGATGCAGATACTCGTTGTCCATACGGTCGAACGGAATAGTGGTCTGCGAGATATCGTAGAGCAGGTTCTGTATGAGCAGATGAATTGGCAGCATGGGCAGGAAGGGCAGGAAGGCACTTGCTGCCAGTACGCTGAACATGTTGCCGAAGTTGGAACTGGCGGTCATCTTCACGTACTTCACGATGTTGCCGAACGTCTTGCGGCCTTCGAGCACGCCGTTCTCAAGTACCACCAGATCTTTCTCCAGTAGGATGATGTCAGCACTCTCCTTCGCTATGTCTACCGCTGAATCGACCGAGATGCCGATGTCCGATTCGCGCAGTGCTGCCGCGTCGTTGATGCCATCACCGAGGAAGCCCACGGTGTTATTGTTCTTCTGCAAGAGCTGTATGATTTCAGCCTTCTGCATCGGTGTCAGTTTCGAGAAGATGCTGCATTTCTCCACCACCTGCGTCTTCGTCTCTTGGCTCATAACCTCCAGTTCTGGTCCAGTTATGGCGTTCGCCGTGTCGATGCCCACCTGTCGCGCTATCGACTTCACCACGGCGTCGTTGTCGCCCGAAAGTACCTTCACCTCAACGCCGTGCTCGTGCAACTGCTTTATGGCCTGCGCAGCCGACTCCTTTGGTGGGTCGAGAAAGGCAAGATAGCCGATGAGCACCATATCCTTTTCGTCCTCGATGGCGAAGTTGTTCTCCTTGCTCATGAAACTCTTCTGCGCCAGAGCCAACACACGCATACCCTGGTCGTTCATCTCCTTCACGAATCGTTGCGCCTTCACGCGCATCTCCTTCGTAAGCGGCAGCACCTTACCATCGAACTCGGCATGAGAACACACGCTGAGCATCTCCTCCACGGCACCCTTGGTGATAATCTGACGCTTGCCGCACGAGTCTTCCACCACAACCGACATACGGCGGCGTTGAAAGTCGAACGGAATCTCGTCAACCTTCTTATACGAACGGCTCAGCAACTCCAGTCCCAATTCCTTTACGTGCGAGAGAATGGCACGATCCATGAGGTTCTTCAGTCCAGTTTGGAAGTAGCTATTGAAGTAGGCATGACGCAGAATGCGGTTCGCCTTGTCCTCCGTGCCATCTACGTTCACGTGTCGCTCCAACACGATGTGGTCCTGCGTCAGCGTGCCCGTCTTGTCGGTGCAGAGAATGTTCATCGCACCAAAGTTCTGAATGGCATTAAGGTCCTTTACGATAGTCTTCTTGCGCGACATGGCAAGCGCACCCTTCGAGAGATTCGCTGTCACAATCATAGGCAGCATCTCTGGCGTCAACCCCACAGCCACCGATATGGCGAATATGAACGCCTCCATCCAGTCGCCCTTCGTGATGCCGTTCACCAGAAACACGATAGGAACCATTACAAGCATGAAGCGTATGAGCAGCAGACTCACCTTCGTGATGCCACGGTCAAACGCTGTAGCCGCACGATGTCCCGCTACGCTCTTCGCTATAGTGCCGAGGTAGGTGTGGTTACCCGTAGCGAACACAATGCCCTTGGCTGAACCGCTCACCACGTTAGAACCCATGAAGCAGATGTTGTCGAGGTCAACGATGCTGCCCGAGTGCTTGCGCGACTTTGAGAGCGTGGCGAACTTCTCTATCGAGTCGGACTCGCCCGTCAGACTCGACTGGCTCACGAACAGGTCCTTCGACTCTATGATGCGCACATCCGCTGGAATCATGTCACCAGCCGATAGCATCACCACATCGCCTGGCACCAACTCCTCGTTGTTTGTCTCATCTCCTGGTATTCCACCTCTTCTTGCCATGCCTGCGCGCACCACGTAGCACGTGTTCGTCACCATCTTCTGTAGAGCCTCGCTCGAATGGTTAGCCTTCCACTCCTGTGTAAAACGCAGCAACGCACTCAGCACTATCATCGTCGTAACAACAACAATGGAAGTCCAATCCTTGTCGTCTGGCTCAGCCATCCATACGTCCATAACGAACGAGATAGCCACCAGCACCGTCAGCACACCCACGAACGGATTGATAAACGCCTTTGCGAGCATCACCAGTGGATGCTTCTTTTTCTCGTGCTCAATCTCGTTCTTTCCGTATAGCCTCTGGCGCTTCTCCACTTCCTCGTAGGTCAGCCCCCGCGATCTAGTCTGGAAGAGGGTGTACACATTCTCGAGTGACACCTGTGCTGCCCTCAGTACCCTCTCGGTATTGAAGGCAATCTTACCGTTTTTCTTTTGTTTCTTCCACATAATTAGTTGACTTTAATCGGTTATTGTTTTCGTTTCGCGCTGCAAAAATACCCACCTTTTCCGATAGTATCAGTTAGAAAACAATTAGAACCATATTAGAAAACTATTAGAGCCGACTCTAATAGTTTTCTAATATGGTTCTAATACATCTCTAATATAGTGTTGCGCAAAAAGCCCATAACTTTGCCCAAAAACAAACAGTTATGATTCTCTTTACTGAATACCTTTCAAGAATAGGATGTGCTTTTCTTATGGGCACACTGATTGGAGTGGAGCGACAGTACCGCCAACGCAATGCTGGACTGCGCACAAACATTCTCGTCGCAGTAGGCGCAGCCGCATTCACAGTATTGTCCTATTCGATAACGACAGGTAGCGGCGATCCCTCGCGTGTGGCTGCGCAGATAGTGTCGGGCATTGGCTTTTTGGGGGGCGGATTGATTCTAAAAGACGGCTTCACCGTGCGTGGGCTGAACACTGCTGCTACGATATGGTGTTCAGCAGCCTGTGGCACATTCTCGGGTGTGGGTGCCTACTGCGAGGCAGCCGTATTGGTGGTGAGCGTGTTGATTACGCATTGCCTTTTCCGTCCGCTGTGTACATTCCTCGAAAAGCGTATAGCCAAGGTGTTCCACTACTCTGTGCGTGCTGAATGCCAGAGCAATGCGTCAGATAGCGTGCAGAAACTCATCATGGATACGCTTGCTTTCGACCAGGACGTAAGGCTCAATTCGCTTTTCTATAAAGGCGATGACGACCGCGTAACGGTTTGTTGTGACATGGAAACGTTAGGCGAGCACAAAGTACTCTTAGATCTCGTTGTGTCGCGACTGCGCTCACGCTCGGAGGTGTTCAGCGCAGGATGGGAAAAAGAAGAATCGCCACAGGAGGACTTCTGATGTGGGCAGACTTCAAGAATGAATGCTAATCGTATGACCTCTGATTATTACATATTGCTTAGAGCTTAAAGGGGGAACCATTATTCGTTACAAAGCCACAAAAAGCCCGTTAGCACCTATGCTAACGGGCTTTTTCATTTTATTAATGTTATTTACCGAGCTTAGCCTCAACCCACTTACGGGCATTGACAAAGGCCTCCATCCAAGGAGTAATATCATCACCCAGACGATCTGCAGGGTAAGCAGCGTTCTGCCAGGGGAAGAAGGCACGCTCCAAGTGAGGCATCATGGCCAAATGGCGACCATCGGCACTGGCAATACCAGCTACACTGTATGACGAACCATTGGGGTTGCCAGGATATTCGTCGTAAGTGTATTTCAATACCACGTTGTAGTCGTCCTCAGGATAAGGAAGGTCGAACTTACCTTCACCATGAGCTACCCAAATGCCCAAACGATCGCCAGAGAGGCTACCGAACATTACGCTGCGGTTCGTCGGAACGGTAACGCCTAAGAAAGCACTCTCAAACTTATGAGAGTCGTTGTGCAACATGTGGGCACGCTTCTTATGGTCGGGGTTGATAAGGTTGAGTTCTACCATTAACTGACAACCATTGCAGACACCGAGTGAAAGCGTATCTTCACGTGCATAGAAGCGGTCAAGGGCTTCCTTAGCCTTGGGGTTGTAGAGGAAAGCACCCGCCCAACCTTTGGCCGAACCCAAGACGTCGGAGTTGGAGAAGCCACCGCAGAACACAATCATGTTCACCTCGTCTAATGTCTCACGGCCAGAGATAAGGTCGGTCATCATAACGTCTTTTACGTCGAAGCCTGCCAAGTAGAGTGCATAGGCCATTTCGCGCTCACCATTGGTACCCTTTTCGCGAATGATAGCGGCCTTAATGCCAGAGGGCTTGCGACGGTCGGGATCAAGACCAAATTGCTTGAACTTACCAGTAAATTCGGGGTGAATGTGGAATTCAAGCGGTTGTTGCTTATAATTCTCGTAACGCTTCTTAGCGCAGCCATTGAGGCTTTGCTTCGTGTCGAGGAGGTAAGATGTCTCGTACCAAACGTCACGCAAGTAGTCAATGCCAAATTGGTAAGTAGCATCGCCAAGCGTTACCATAATCTGACGCTCTTCAGCTGGTGTACCAATCTTAACATAGCCTACGCCAGCCTCATCGAGCAGTTCTTTAAAGGCCTTCTTATGCTTGTCGGCCACCTGAACGACAACGCCCGGATTTTCGGCAAAGAGTACGCGCACAAGGTCGTCCGTCTTAAACTTATCTAAGCAAACGTCCATACCGCCTTCAGTATTGGCAAAGGTCATCTCCAATAAGGTGGTGATAAGACCACCCGCAGAGATGTCGTGACCTGCCATAATCAAGCCCTTGTTAATAAGGTCTTGTACGGCATTGAAAGCATCGCGGAAGTAGTCAGGATTCTTGACCGTAGGAACGTCACTGCCTACGTATCCTTGACTCTGCGCAAAGGCCGAACCGCCAAGGCGAAGTTCGTCGAATGAGAAGTCAATGTGATAGAATGTACTCTTGGCATCGTTCACCATAACGGGTGAAACCACCTTGCGAATATCGCTCACCTCGCCGCCAGCACTGACAATGACAGTACCCGGAGAGATAATCTTCTCGCCATTAGGATATTGTTGAGAGAGAGAGAGAGAGTCCTTACCCGTAGGAACGTTGATCTCAAGTGCGCAACAGAAGTCGCTCAAGGCTTCAACACCTTGGTAGAGGCGAGCGTCCTCACCCTTCTGACTGCGACATGGCCACATCCAGTTAGCTGAAAGCGAAACGCTATCAAGACCTTCGCTCAGCGGTGCCCACACAATGTTGGTGAGCGATTCTGCAACAGAGAGTACAGAACCTGCAGCCGGATTGGCCAATCCAGCTTGAGGCGCATGGCCTAACGCCGTAGCGATACCCTTGCGGCCACGATAGTCGAGAGCCACTACACCACAGTCGGCTAAAGGCAACTGCAGTTCGCCCTGTGTCTGCTGTTGGGCTACCTTACCCGTTACCGAGCGGTCAACCTTATTGGTCAACCAATCCTTACAAGCTACGGCTTCAAGCTGAAGCACGCGGTTGATGTAGTCGTCGAGGTGAGTAGCGTCGTAAGTTACGTCCTTATATTTACGTTCAACGGTTTCGTCCACCATTACCGTCTTAGGAGAGTGGCCAAACATCTGAGCTACATCTAAGTCGAAGGGACGCTTGCCGTCGCCTTGTACGAATGAGAAGTGAGCATCGCCAGTCGTCTCGCCTACTACATACATCGGAGCACGTTCGCGTTCAGCAATCTGACGTACGTGGTCAATGTGTTCTTCTTGAATGAGCAAACCCATGCGCTCTTGGCTCTCGTTGGCAATGATCTCCTTGGCAGAAAGCGTGGGGTCGCCAATGGGAAGCTTCGTCATGTCAATCTGTCCGCCACATTCCTCAACCAATTCTGAGAGGCAATTGACATGACCTGCAGAACCATGGTCGTGAATGCTGACAACGGGGTTGACATCTTCTTCGCAGAGGGCACGCACGAGGTTGTTGGCGCGCTTCTGCATTTCGGGGTTGGCACGCTGTACGGCGTTCAACTCAATGCCTGAAGAGTAGCGGCCCGTGTCGACAGAGCTAACTGAGCCACCGCCCAAGCCGATACGATAGTTGTCACCACCTACGACTACCACCTTGTTGCCCTTCTCAGGAGTACCCTTGAGGCAGTCGCGCTTCGTGCCGTAACCTACACCACCTGCCAGCATGATAACCTTGTCGTAACCATACTTCTCACCATTCTCTTGGTGTTCGAATGTAAGTACTGAACCTGCGATGAGGGGTTGACCAAACTTATTACCAAAGTCAGAAGCACCGTTAGAGGCCTTAATCAAGATTTGTTCAGGCGTCTGATACAACCATTTGCGCACGGGGAGAATGTCCTCCCACTCGCGGCCACCGTCAAGACGAGGATAAGCCGTCATATACACCGCTGTACCCGCAATGGGCCATGAACCTACGCCACCGCCCATACGGTCGCGAATTTCACCACCTGTACCCGTTGAAGCACCATTGAATGGCTCTACGGTAGTGGGGAAGTTGTGTGTCTCAGCCTTGATAGAGATAACGCTCTCAATGTCCTTTACGCGGAACCAATCGCTTGTAGCATGGTCGGCTGGAGCAAATTGTTCTACTACAGGGCCTTGTGCAAAGGCTACATTGTCCTTATAGGCAGAGATAATCTTGTGGGGATTTTCCTTCGTTGTCTTCTTTATCATTGCGAAGAGTGACGAAGGCTTCTCTTCACCGTCGATGATAAAGGTGCCACCAAAGATTTTGTGGCGGCAGTGTTCTGAGTTGATTTGAGCGAAGCCAAACACTTCAGAGTCAGTGAGTTGTCGTCCGAGTTGTTTTTCAACACCGTGTAAGTACTCGATTTCGGCAGGCGAGAGTGCTAAGCCCTCTTGCTCGTTATACGTTTCGAGGTCAGAGATGTACTCAATCGGAGCTGGTTGAATGTTGACGGTAAAGATGTCTTGGTCCAATCCATTGTACATGCGTTGCAACATGGGGTCGTGGTCGGCCTTTTCGTTCTTAACGGGAAAGTACTCCTCTATACGCGCAATGCCGTGGAGATTCATGTTTTGTGTAATCTCTACGGCATTGGTACTCCAAGGGGTGATCATTTCACGGCGTGGGCCAACAAACCAACCCATAAGCTGCTCAGCCTTTTCAAGTTGAGCACCACCATAAAGCCAGCACAATTCTTCCACTTCGTTCTGATCGAGTTGATGATCTACTTGTGTAGCAATCACACTCTTCTGCGGAGTTGTAAAAAACAAAATCATATCTTTGGTAATTGTTTTGAAGATTCAATATTGCTGCAAATTTATATAAAATAATGTAGGGGAACAAACTAATACATAAATAAATGAAACCTCTCTCACTAACAGTGATAATGTATTCGAAAACTTGAGTATGTAAATAAGTATATTCGAAAAGAATTTATAAAGTTATGTCATGTATGTTCTCGCGCTAAGCGACTATAAGCAATTTGTCATAAATGCAATTTTACCCACACGATTCGTTACAGAGCCTGTCTTTGGGATGTACAACTAACATACTTACTTCTCGTATTTCTTCAACATTTCCTTTACATCGTCCATTGGTTGAAAAGGCACGATGATTTCCAAGTCCTTATTAATAATGCAATAAGCATTCTCTTCGTCATTATCTTCCATCCCGAAACCATCCTCATCAGCAAAGTAGCGTCCATCGGGATATACTGTCCAACAGATGGCACAAACACCATTTCTGAAATTGTCATATCTGCCGAACCAATATCGAACAGATTTACATCCATTGAAATCAGGGCATCCATTATTTATTGCATCAAAGTCAATCTCATCGCCTGCCACAAGAAGAGTTCCATCTTCACTTACAAGTTGCCTTGCCTTACCTGTTTCCTTATTGATAATGGTGTAACTTTTTCCTTCACCGCTAAGCACTGCCATATTTTCACCTATATCATAGGCATCCTTAAATTTCTTCTTGTTCATAGTCAAATGAATTATAAATTCCACTGTCGATTCTTCATGAACTTTTTGCATTTAGCACAAAAACTATTTGTCTTTGCAAATGGATTTCCTCCATTACCGTTTTGCATCATGCAATTCGTATCGTGGCAATGACGTAATCCTTGTGTATGACCTATTTCATGAAGCATCACACAGAACAATTGCCCATAGCCATGAGGACGGTATGAGGAGAATACCGCTATACCAGAGCCAATGCCACTTGCAAGTCCCATTATACCACTATGAGGTCGGTTACGGAAATTGTCCAATCCGATATCTTCTTGTGTCAGTCCAATAACTATTGTTGAATCAGACTTGAACGCTTTCAATTGCTCATTCAACAAGTCGGCTCTATAGCGCACATGGTCTTTTCTTTTTGTTGTCAATGTTTTTTTGTCCAAAGCAATATTGCCTACATATTTACATTTGGGATAATGTGCTTTTAAAGAGTCAAACATTGCTTCACGCAAGTTTGTTGATACATTTCCCAATGTATACAAACAGACTGTCGGTACAGTTTTAGAGACCTCTATGTTTGTTGTTACGTGTCGAGCACCAGCTTTGTTTTTCCGATTGCAACTAAACAAGCAGATGGTGAGACACACGCAACATAGAAGAAAGCCTTTCTTAATAATCATTTTAAAATCCATATACATTTTTATTTGTTGTAGTAATTTTCCCATCTATAATCACCACTGTCAACATTCATATCCTCATGATACATTTTTATGTTAGGAACATCCATGACTGAAGTTGATTGCGTCTTCAATGCTTTGGTTTTATAATCAATGGTCTCAAATGTAACTTTGACCTTTTTGTCTGATAGGAAAGAGTACGTTTCCTTTTTCAACGCAGTACCATACTTGCTGATTTCTTGCTTATATGCCAATAGCCCGTCTTTATATACACGTTGATGCTTGCTGCCATCCTCCCACGTAACGGAATATACATTCAAGTCATCAGTTATTATTGGAATAAAGACAAGGTCTTTATCATCTGACTCTATACATGAATCATGGTGCCATACCATTTTGACGATGCGCCCATTCCGATATTCCGACTCCATTGAGGGCAGATAATCTACATATCGGAAAACCTTATAATTTTGCAAATTCTTTCTTTTAGGTTCCATCTTTACATGGAAGATATAAAAGCCGCCATACAAGTCGCTTTGCCAAAAACTCAGACAAGGTTTTACCGCTATGGCTAACTTATATCCACTCAGAGCAACTATGCTATCACTGCCATATACAATATAGGCTTTTACAGCATCGCCATCTTTATCATATTCGATGTTCGTCTGTTGGTATTTTGCAGTATTTGGATGTTCATAATCCATATTTGCTATCATTTGCCGAAAGCCAAGATATCCTTCTTTGTTCCTTCCATAGCTTGTGCTGTCAGAATCCAATCCGTCAAAGATTTCATCCTTGTAACGAACAAGATGTACCAACCGTCCTTCATCATCGTAATCATACACAAGAGTTTGTGCATAACATTCCGAAGCTCTTGCTACTGTAGCAATCGTTCTCCTGTTGTTGTCAAAGAACTCCGTCAGACTGTTCTGCGGTGCATATTGCAAACGATGTACGGCATATGAATCATCCGAGAATCGAACGGAGTCATATTCTATAAATCCACAAGGTATCATCAAGGAGTCTTCCTTGTTGGTCTTGTCAGAAGTACTTTGCAGTTGTTTGAAATAGGTTATGCTTATATCTTCTCTATTACAAGAAGCTATCAATAACAGTGCAACGCCCAATACAAACAATGTATAACGAGTCTTCATAATTCTTTTCCCTATATTCAGAAACATTCAATCAATATTGCCGTATAATTGTCATCTCCTTGTTTCTTACAAAGGAAATCATAAACGTCAAGTATCTCTTCCAAGGGTTTGTCATCCATCATCCTTGCTTGCAAAATGTCAGGAGCCATGCTTTTGTACAGTCCGTCCGAACAAAGTAAAACTCTGTCACCAGTCTGTAGTTTGATTTGTCGGATGTCTGGTACTGCCACTTCTGGGCGGTAAGAGAAGAAGCACTTGGCAACAATCTCCCATCCAAAATCAAGCCGGATATGGTCTTTTGTCTGATAAAGTAATCCATCACCAGGTCTTTGTACATAACAACGACTATCACCAATATGCGCAATGGTTGCCACATCGTTCTCAATACTTACCATGACCATAGTCGTACCCATCTCTGCATGATGAAGCTCAAATGCCTTTTGGTCAATGGCACAATTAGCTTTCTTGCAAGCGAGTTTTACCTTTGAGTCACAATCGGGCGTACTGATATGTTTCTTCCAAAAGTCAGATATAGTATTACATACCGTTTCACTGGCAGTCTCTCCAAAGGAATGACCACCCATACCGTCACAGACTATTCCCATAAACCGGTTGTTTTGTGGCATATCAATGACCTTGTAAGCATCTTCGTTATTATGCCTTCTACCAGTCTTACTTATTGTTGCATATCTTATCTCCATATTACGATTCTTTTTAGTTTATGATAGTATAGAGGCAAATGTAACCTCTAATCTATCAATAACGTAATATTTCCGACAATATTATTTCAATAATATGGGAATCTTGGCTTGCTGTGTCATATTGTTCTATCAATAATATACTTGTGTTTGATACTTGATGTCATGTTCATCGCAATAATAGCAAATCTCGCTTTTCATGCAACTCCCATATTTTTTGAACTTCTTTTTTAATGATTCGATAAGACTATAGTCGTCAGATGCGTGCAAAGACCTCATCAGACGATTTGTATTTGCCACGTCAAAGAATACGAAAGACTCTACTTCTCCATCTCTCGAATATTCTTTTTCAAACTCACCCATATCTTGCTCCGTAATGGTGAGTTTGCCATCTTCTATTTGCGCATAGATTCCAGTGAACTCACCATTCGTTTCATGTTTGTAGATAACCTCTTCCATAATTTCCAAGTGTTAATGTTTAGACAACCATTCCACAAGATTATTCACGATGCCATTGGCTAAATCCTTTGGACCACGAGTTTGTTCATTCGGTCTATTGATGATTACAGCCAAGGCATAGCGAGGTTTCTTTACAGGGAATACTCCAACAAATGCCATTTCTGCCAATTTATGTTCCCCATTTTCAAGTTCTTTGCCTTGATAGTTGCCATATACTCCTGCTATATCCACTTTCATTGGGGCATAAGATGCTTGTATGCCATTTCCTTTGTTCAGACCGATTAATACCTCTTGCAGATATTTACGTCCCAAAGGCGTAATGTTGTCAGATGTTTCTTCAGTTACTGAGTCACCTTGCAAAGTCGGGAATGTCAAAGCATTCCTCTGATAGGCACCATTAAAGAGTGCCGCCAATTCCATAGCGTTTGTTTGCTTCTCATCACTATTCATCTTCTTCCAAATACCCAAAGCATCGTCACCATGGTTTACCAAAAGAATCTTGAACATTGCCACGTTAGATTTGTGTGTCAATGCTTGACGACATTTCATCACACCATAACCGCCAGACCGCCAGTTATGGTCACGAATGCTGATGCTGTCACCTATATTATATATGCCACCGCACAAATCCATCATGTCATTGAGTGAACCGCCAATGTCTGCCAACATCGGAGTAATGCCTACAAGTGTCAAGATGCGAGGACTACATGCTTGTGTCAACAGTTTTCCCTCTGAGTATTCATCGCTGTCTTTTTCCAATGCAACCCATGATTTCAGTCTTCCTGTTTGTGCATCTATAACAGCAATCTGTCCGTATGTTCCATTCAACATTTTCAACCCCTCAGACAAAACATCTTGGCATTTTTGAGTCATCACGCTATCTATTGTCGTGCATTCATCAAGTTTTGCTACATATTCAGGATTGTCCATCCATACACCAACAGTTTGATTGTTTCCTCCGACCACGCCAATAGTGCCACGCTCAATCCCTTTTTCTACATAGAAATAGAATACCTCAATGCCATCTTCTGACACATAACGACGTGAGAAACCTGCAACATCTAAATCTATCTCCGTTACATTCTCATGCTTCTCCAAGTCATAGATACCCTGTTTGCCACCTTTTGAAACAACGGCAAACTTGGCAATGCTACAGGTGTCTATCAGTTCACATTGTTCCAATGGTACTTGGGTGATAGGCTTTTTGCCAAATGCTTCTTCTGCGTCTATAGTGTCAGCCACTATCACTTCTTGGGCAAAGGACAACTGTCCGAAAAAGGCTAAAAATATTGTGATTAAGCCTAACTTGAAGTATTTATTTGTGTTCATGTCTTTTATATTTTTGTATTATTGAATTTCTTCCGTTTTCTGAGTCCATATTGTTTGTAGTTCTTGTTGCTTTGGCTCTAAATATGTCTTGGCATAACTAAGAATATCGTATTCGGTAGTTTCATCGTCGCCATCTTCCTCAAAGTCACAAGTAATAGAAATTCCTGTTTGGGAAAAAGCCGGTTCAAAGCCAACGCTATACCTTACTCTACTTTCCTTAGTGTTCAAATCTTTACAAATCTCACGAGCCATGTCTACATGCAAGTCTTTTATAATAACAGCTCCAACAAGAGAAATAGCAAATCTACCATTTCCAAGAGAAAACACCTTTACTATCCCTTCCGGTAAGCCAAGATACACTTCTCCTGTACCATCCTCATTGCATTTACTGATGTTGCACCTAAGTTTTTCTTCTTCTGCCAGCAACTTAGCCAACAAGACATAAGAATGTCTGCTTCGGATTTCCCGTTTGTAAGCCCGTTTTTGGAATTTACTGAAAATCCAACTGCAACCAATCATTTGAGCAATGCCTATAACAATGAGCCAAAACTGCGTAGTAAACATAATCGAATTATTAATGTGTCTGGCTATAAGCCTACTTACAATTTTGTATGTTCAAGGAAGACTCAATTACAACATGCTCTTCATCAAAACATATACTCTTCAGTGTTACCTTTTCAAGCACACCTTTTAACTGCTCTATTTCTGCCAGGTTTACGACTACTCGATTGTTTGAGTTCTGAGTTATAAAGTTCGTTTTGTCTGGCAAAAGCCTCTTCAAGAAAGCAATGGCAGGAGTGATAAGCAATTCTATTCCTAACTTACCACTATATGTTATGTGTAGGTTGGAACCATCTACTTTCTCAACACACAGCTCTACACCAATACTCTTCGCAAAGCCTAAAAACTTTATTTTCGTTGACACAGAAACTGTAGATGGAGCGACAAATGCCAACGACACTTCTTTCTTGAAATTATGCAAGATAAAATCTTGAAGCTCTGAATATTTTATTTTTACTTCCATAGGTGTTATATATTTAAATTTTGGGTTTAATTGCTTTTACTATCAATCAAAGACTTCAATGTAGTTGGTATATTCAGGAAACCACTTGTCAAGCAATGCATCTGTCTTTCGTTCGATTTCTGGTGTGATGTTCTTGCTCACTTTCTGATAAGCGACAGATAGCGAAAACGCTTCGTCTATCCACCCAATAATAGGCAGACGCTTAGCAGAAATCAAGTCTACAGGGAATATCAAATAGGATATGGTTGACAGAATCATCAATTTGTCGCTCTTTGGAGTGTCCTTGCTCACCATGATGAAATATAGCAACAAGAGTGGGCGAGCGCTAATACGTCCAACCTTTGTTGCATACTCTTGCAGTTTGTCTTTCAAAGCAGCAGTGTCTATAATACTTGGTTTATTCATATCTTTAATCTTTTATAGTTATACATTTTATGTTATAGAGAGAATGGTTGTAGACAATCTATCACATGTGAAAATGAAAAACTTGCAAACCTTTATATTTTCATGGTCTGCAAGTCTTTCCCTTATGATGATTAAGCTTTTAAAATGCCAGGTCTTCTGTTTTCAGTTCTTTGATATTCAAACGTCCAACGAAACGCAATCTACATTCAGCAATTTCGTCATCAGTATAAGGCATAGGGTCTTCTATAATCTCGCCACAACCCACTACCTCAGCCCAACCATTACTCTCCATTGTAGAAGTCCAATAGATATAGCCGTTCTCGCCTATGTCAATTCCTATTTTTGAAAGCGTTTTATTTGCCTTGTCCGCATCAAACGAATACCCTCTGCAGTGTTCCTCAAAGCCGTCAACAATTTTTTCTAAGCAACATCCGCACACATTGATAAGCATTTTCTCCCAATGTCTGCACTCTGCAACAATCCATTCAAGTCTGTTATAGCCAGGTTTTTCGAAGTCAGCATCCGTCTTAGGTAGTTCGTTGGGTGTATGTACGCCAATGCAGTCGCTGTCTTTAAGAGCCATCACCCAAACACTGCCATCCGTCTTGTCAACATCAAAAATTAGACCTATCGCATGTTTATCGTTGTTAAGACAGCATGATATGCTCAGGTCGTCGTAAAGGTAGCAGCCTATAATGTTCTTGCTTGTATTATTGCTTTCCATCTTTCCCATAACAGATGCCCATGTTTTAGAAAAATAGAGACAATCCTATTGATAAACAATTACTTGTCCGCTACCGCCACAATTACCACATGGCGCAGTTTGTGGATTGCCATAATAATCAACCAATACATTTCCATACATATCAGTGGCATAAACTATGCCACCGCCATTACAATATGGACATGTGGCATAATAAGCCTGCGACTGAGTATCTTCATAATCGTTGTCATCATCATCGCAAGAAGAATGATGTCTCGGACAGCTGCTTTTTGAATGGCTGAAACAAAAAGTATTATAAATATTGAATATCTGTTGGTTCATCATCTTCATCTAATATATCTGTTGGTTCACCATTTTCGTCTAATTTTACTTTTATTGTTTTATTTCTCATTGTTTTATCTCCGATTAACAATGATATCTCCTCCTCCAGTTCTTTGGGATCAGGTGTCAAAATACCCATAGTACGTCCATCATTATCGTCCTCATCCGACAAGGCTTTTCTTACAGCATTTGCTGATACTCTCAAACTTTCTGCAGCAGCTTTACCTGCCGCATCAATCAAAGCTCCAATTTCCTTAAACATAATGTAATTTATTTTGTTAGTTCACTTATTATATCATTAAATAGGGAGTCCATTTCATCTTTGGATAAAGATAAATCTTCAGAATCAACATCTTTAGTTTCTTCACTTAAAAACATTTGATATGATTCATCAACCTTATCAAATAAGGTGATGATTTCTTCATCAGAATACTCTTTCATAGTTGAATCTTCTATAATCAAATCTTTCTCAGAAAATCCGAAACTATTTGATTTATCATTACATAGCCATCTTTCCAACTTAGACGTATCTTCGCTATTAGCGCATAACTCAGATATAGTGGTTCCCAATGCATAACGATTAAATTGTGGTTCTTCCCAATTATTAAGAATGAGGCAAACAACGTCAACAATCACACTCTCAGCATCGTCTTCAACATTAGGCGATAATGTTACTCGCAACGCTGTAGGATAAAACCGTTTATTACTATTTTTGACTAGTACTTCAGAACAACGTTCTTTTCTATTATTTCTGTCATAGTCCTTTAGCAATTTAATAATTGCTTGTTTTGCGTCTAATATATTTATACAATCCATAATTCCTAAAATTTTTCTATTTGACTTTCTAACCATGACAATTCTTTTTCACATACAGGGCACGAACCTGTTTTACATTGTAAATGGTTGCAATGATGTGGCTCATATTTTATAGAGAACTCTTTTGCTAATCCTATTCTCGCTTGTTTCAACACCTCACATACTGCCTTCCCATAGTTAATATCATGATGATTAACATTAGACAATGAAGTTGCTTTAACTTCTGTTTTATAGGCAAACTTGTCAAAGTTAGCAAACCCCATTTCTCGTAATCTGTTTTCTGAGATCTCTCTATCACCATTAGTATTATAGGCAGGAATTAGAGGAAGGCGTATCTGAACTTTATCAGTATAACCATGCTCTGATATATATATCAGATTGGAAAGGACTTGCTCATTACTACACTCTGTATATTCCTTATAAATTGTCTCATCTAAATCTTTTATATCAACAATCCAACAATCGATAATCGGTAGCAACTTTTGTAGACTTTCTATCGAGAAATTCAATGAAGTTTCCATATAGATTTTCCAATTTGGATGACATGCCTTCTTGAATGTTTGAATGAAATCGGGGTAAAGTCCAGGCTCTCCACCACCAAATGTTATACCTCCGTGAGTATAAAGGAAATAGAGATTATCTTTTTTAACCTCTTCATACAATTGTTCTGGAGTATAATAAGTTGCGCATTTTTGTTCCCAACATTGTTTGTTTATACAATATTTACATCGAAGAGAACAACCTTGAAAACCTACTAATGTAGTAATTCCTTCTCCATCAGTCAGTAATCTATGTCTTTCTATTCCAATTACGGGTGATTTTATTTCACTATCCGCTATTTCACTTTTTGATACAGCTGTTATTTTATTATTGCTCTTATTAGGGGCAACAAAAATACCAGAGATTATTGGAGGAACGAAGAAATCATCGAATACCATGAAAGTCAATATTTATATATTTTTATCTCAACAAATCCTTCTTCACCCAATTGCCTTTTCTGAGAACGAGTCAGTTTGTTTTCCGAATAACTCCAACCTCTATCATCCCCATTGGTAATATTTGCTATATTGCCATCGTTAAAGACAATGCGCATCCGCTTATACAAGCGGTCATTTACAAGATACATGGATAATGTTCCAGACTTTTTGTTGGAAGAACTATTCCATACCTTATCTCCCCAATCTTTCGCATCCTCTATGTATGAACCATCAGCAAAAGAAGACAAAAAATCGAATATGTCAGACAATAATCCCATTTGTTAATTCTTTTTATTTATCACCTTTGTAATGCCCCAAAGAAGGAGTATTACAACAACAGCAATAACTATATACATAGTATCACCCTCGCCGACGTTTGAAAATATTGATAATGTGCTCATTTCCATATCTTTTTATTTTTTGTTAGTTCCCAGTCCTTTAAATCACAATAGTATTTCAATGCCAAGTCAATGGTGTCACGCTCCATGTCACACATCTTCCTTATTTCATCTTCCTCATAGTTCAAACTCGTCATGCACATACGACAAAAACGCTGCGCCCAACAAGAAGAACATAAAAGATTTTTCCTTTCAGTGAACTTTTGCAAAAGAGGATATGCCAAGTGCTCATCAAATCCATACTTTACATTGCCTATCTTTGCTGCGTCACAGAATTTCTCGCACGAATACAAGTCACCATCTATATTGACGAAGCAAGAATAAAGTTCTTGAAAGCATGTCATGATATTGAGGTCATTAGGTAATTTATGAAATTTCCTTTTATCAACGATGTTTATCAGTTTTTGAAAAGCCCCCGACATAATGCCTTTCTCACCATTTATATAAGCCAAGAAAGCCTCTCTGTAAAATTCATCCTTTGTTTCCCATGTATCATAGGTTCGTGTAGTGTCATTAAAATCTGGAAGGATATGAGAAATATGTACAGGATAGTGTCCTTTCAATATTGGTTGCTTATCCCACACTTCTGCAAGTTTCATTACGTCTTTCCAAGAATATACAGTTGAAAGAAATCTTACTCTTTCATCAAAAACTCTCGGATATTTCTTTTTAAATACTTCCAAGTTCTTGAAAATCGTATCATAAGACCCTTTTCCTGTTATTGTCTTTCTGCATCTGTCGTGCATCATCTTATTTCCATCAATGGTGACATTGACAAGAAAATTCTCAAATGATGCAATCCAATCAATAATGCTTTCAGTAAGTGCCAAGCCATTTGTCGAGAGCGAAAACCTTATTCTCTCACCATAGATAGTACTCAGAGTTTCAATGAGCCATTCTATCTTTTTCCTCGCTAATAACGCTTCACCTCCATAAAAGCAAACGGTTATCTCCGCAGCATCTTTATCTGCATGCTTTTCTATAAATCCAACTACATCACGAAGTGTATCATAAGAAATTTCTTTTTCATTATGCTGCCTCCTGCCTCGGTACTTGCCTGAATAGCAGCAGTAGGAACATCTGAGGTTGCATTGTTGCGTCATCTCTATGGTGAACATTGTTATCTTACTGCCGTCTATATTTGTAGGTTGATTGAAATGCACAACAGGACAGGTCTTACTCTCTTTTTCTTTAGAATAAAGGCTTATCCTGTTGTTAGTCACATTATACCACAGGTGTTTTCCTGATGACGTATTGAATTTATGCATACTTTTTAATCCGAATAACCGTAATCAGCATATTTAAAGGTACTGCCTGTATTGTATTTACATTCTGAACGACAATCACAAGAACCTAATTCCTTGTCATCATCATCAGTCTCTACGGTACTTGGTTGATTATAGTGAGAAACTTCATCGTTCGGCTGTAACTCTGTTGTAGAGTTGCCCAACAAACCACTATTCTCAACATCATCAATCATCTTGTCGATTTTATCACAAGTAGCTTGCACTTTCTCGTCCATCATCTCATTATAAGCCGTCAATGGGTCATCTGACTCATAAAGTACATGATAAAGTTCCTTCTGCGAATATGCGTGGTCAAGGCCATCTATCATATTATGAGCAACTTCTGAACTGAAACCTGCATTACGCAACTGTTCATAAGTAGGGAAAGGATGCTCTGCATCAAACCCTGAGTCATACGGACTATTGTGGGAAGCTCCCAACAAGTCTTCATTTGGATCAACCAATCCGTCTGTTGAAGGCATCATGCCATCATTTAAATCCATATAATCCATAGCATTTATGTTTTTGATTGTTATTAACTATCCAATGGCATATTGTCTGCCATAGCATCTGAGCCATAATCAAACATATTATCCATTGGCATTACTTCTGAAATGCTATCATTGCCAGAATAGTCTATATGCGACCACCCCTCATCTGCGTCGTACATGTGTAGAGAGTCATCTATTGTGTCAAAACTATCACCGTCGTAAGCATAAACGAAATCATCGTATGACAAATCATCTGTTATGCTCAACAAATGCCCATCCGAATAATACGGAACATACCCTAACTCATCCACTTGCCAGATGTCTGTAAATTCATTGTGGAAAGGAAATTCCTGTAGTGTATAGTCAGTTGCAAAGTTTGAGACCTCCATACTTCGCGTTTCGGCATTATACTGATAAGGGGCAGGTTCGTCTGTAGCCATCATAAAGAAGTTCGAGTCTTTCCATGAATGGGCGAACCTCTCAAAGTCATACTCCATGATAGAACCATTTCCAGGGTCAGTCAACACAATTGTTGAGTTCTCTGGATTGTTTGGGTCTATATTGACACTTGTGACAATCAGTGCATGGTCTGCATTCGTCAGATTACGATAGAACTCATACTCTTCTGAGCCAGGTTCTGCCCATAACTCATGCGAATCAACACCAACAATTACCCGATGTCCGTCCTTTAATTCATTGATAAGGTCATACACTGAATCGCAATGTTGAGAGTGTGTCCCTATATTACAAGTTTCAAGTAGATTTCCAACATCGCTTGGCTTGGTACCACTTCCGTGATACCAGCCTTGCTCTGTTGCGTATGCTGTCAACTCTTCCTTTGGAATCTGTATACCATAATCACGCAATATCATCTCTTGGCAACGAATTGCACAAATAGGGTCGTGACCTTGAAAGATATTGGTGTCAAACTCAGTCTGAGTTACTTTTGGACCGAATGTTAGCATATACTACCCTATAATTATAACATTATCCAAATTCTTGTAACCTGCTTTTATTAAAATATCCTTAGCACGATTCGGTAATTGTTTCCAAGCATCTAAAGGAATGAAATCAGTAATATTCAATTCTTCAGAGGAGAATCCTTCATCTTCTACGGAATGATTTTCTATAAATTCTTTAAATTCTTCCGAGTCAAATTGGTCTATAATCATTTTCTGCTGCTAATTTGAAATAATAAATTGCTTTGGTCTCATTTCTTTCAATTCCACCCATTAAATTACTTCCATCTCGATACATCTCTGCTAAATGATAATAAGCTGCACCTTCGGAGTATTCCTTTTTAAGTTCAAGTAAAATATCCATATCACTTTTGCCAAATTTATCTTTTAGTAATGCCATTCGACGATATGAATCAGCCAATCCTTGTGTGTATTTGACAACAGTTTCATCATAAGCACATCCCAAGCCTAACAAATTAACTGCTTTGATAACGAAATTCATTTCATTTTCAGGAACATTCTCATCACATGCCGCCATACGTGTCACGACATCAAAGATTTGCATTTTTTCTTCTACAGAACTAACCTTTGAACAAATATCTTCTACAGATGGCAGCGAATCTTTTTCAAGAGGAACCTTCACTCCCATTGTTTTAGAAAGTGTTTCATAGAGCATTTTCTCTCTTGATTCTATGATCTCATCCGCTAATAATGTATGTGCAGCCATTTGCATATAACGAGTTTTTCTTTGGTTATTTTCTGTAAATTCAGAAATGAGATTACCCGTTGTCTTTTTACCTAAAGCTTCATCTAATTTGTTTTTGGCTTTTCTTACACTGTCGAAACAATCTCTTATCATATTGATAGGTACGATAATGTTGTCTGCTTCTATCGCAGATTTAATTTTCAACTTGTAAGCGGCATCTGCATTACAAATCAACAAAGCCTTACGTATATCTCGACCAGAGAATCCATCTGTAATCTCGGCAAGTTCTGTTATCAAATCCTCAGTCTTTCCACCTTCTATTGGAAATTCGTCTTGAAGAAGATTACTTAATATTCTCTTTCTTGCATTTAAATCGGGTAATTTGAACTCTATTGGCTCTATTATTCTTGAGATAATAGCTGGGTCAAAATCTTTGATGTGATTTGATGCGAAGATTATACAACCATCAAAGCTTTCCACAAGTTGGTAAAGTTCGTTAGACATGCTATTGTAATGTTTTGCACTGTCATTGGAACTCGGCAACCTTTTGCTTAGAAATGTATCTGCTTCGTCTATAAAAAGTACAGCATCTTGTTGGGCTGCACAATCAAAAAACGCTTTCAAATTCTTCGCCCCAACTCCAACGAATTCAGATTCTATCTGAGCGTAACTTCCTATGAGAATTTTCTTACCAAGAAAACTTGCAACGCCATGAGCTGCCATCGTCTTACCCGTTCCAGGAACTCCATGAAAACACAATACGGATTTTGTATGTTTATCAACTTTGCTAAACCCCCATTTGTTATAAACCAAATCCTTTTCTTTGACTAAAGAAATTGCTCTCATAATAGCATCTCTTTCGTCTTGATTCATTACAACTTCATCTAACGTAAATATGGGATCTATACTATGATATACAATATTCTCTTCTTTCTCGCTATTGTCAGAAGTAAGTTTCTTTTTGTCTATAGGCGAAAGTGATAAATACACAAAGCATTCTTTTATTTCGCCTATAATTTCAACACGATTTTTTAAAGCTTGACGTACTGTGGAATTTAAATTGACAGTTTCAGATATCAGACGCAGAGAGTCATCAGAACCATAATAGAAATTCTCATTTATAGGCTTCAGCAATTCTTTGTTTACATTAACATTGATGCCAATGTAAATATAAAGATTCGCTTCAATGTTTTTATACGTCTTACTATCTACCAATATTCTTTGCTGAACTACAGCGAGTATTTTATTAGCGAAATCCTGACATTCTTTAGATACGTCATTTGGATTTGTTACTATAATTTCAGGTATAATCTTCATATTAATAAAATCTTTGACCAACTCTTAAATTTGTACCATTCTCTGCGGTCACTTTTATCTTAGCGATCTCATTATGATTGGAATCAAAAGCCTTTACAACTAGTTCTTCCTCATCAACGGCTTTACCTGCCTCTTTAACAAACACCTCAAAAACTGATATTGGTTTATCGATCTCAGAAGATGCTTTTTTCTTTATTTCCTCTTTAGCATTCCAATAGCTCGAAATTCTAATGCATATTTCTGTTATGATACAACCGATGGCATAACCGATGGCATAACCTACCAAAAAACTTATTATCATTTCTTCAAAACAATTTTCTTGACATAGATTTTGTCATTTGGAACAAAATCATAAAAGTCATCCATTATCCGATCTGCAATAAGAATTTCCGAAAGAAGCATCTTGTCTGTATCTTTTATTGACAAAATAACCATTCTTTGTTTTTCATCTTCTGTTACTTCTATATCTCCCAACCATTCTTGTGAATTTGGCTGAGATAAAAATTGCAAAGCCAATTTATTAGGAACAACAGCCAGACTTAAAACAGAATTATCATTAATTTTTGTTGGACCAAGTTTTGAGACCATCATCTTAGCTTCCTCTACAAGATATTCGTATGACAAAGATTCAATATGTTTCTTAAGATCACATTTTATAGGTCTTGCTGGATCTTTTTCAACAATGACTACATTAAAAAACCTTTTATAAAAAATATAACTTGCAGCGCAAACAAACGCAATGCCACCACCGATATAAAACCAAGGATTTTTCATAAATTCTTCCATTTCCTAACCTGCTATTTTGACTTTCTTGATATAAATTTTGCCACTATCATCGGCATCTTTAATCTTCTCATCGTAATCATCCGCCTTGACAAATTTTGGCTCTGCCAAGGTTTCATTACCATTATCATCAACTCCCTTAGCTACAATTAATATTTCGTCATTGTAGTAGGCTTGTTCACAACGATTTTTCATATCTACCAATAGCTCTTCTTCATCTTTGGTACAATCACCATTTGCGATTTTGTTACCGATAAATTCCGCAAATGCGTCGTTTTGATTGGTGCCAACAACAATTACTTCTCCGGGCTTAAAGAAAGATCTTATGGTACTTATCACATAATCCACCCCAGCCGCAGCCATTGTAAAGACTCCGGCAACAATCCAAAGTGCTACTTTGCAAGCAAATTTGAGCATGGCCCATGCGGCTTTTCCTGTAGCAACAGCAATTTTTACACCGCCACTAATAATGGATTTAACTCCACTCCATATATCTTGAATTACGCTCATCTTAAACAATTTTTATTGGTTTTACATAGATGTCCTTACCATTGGCGAATAGATCCTCAATAGTAGGGTTTAGCTCTTTGAACACATAACAAACTTTTGGATAAGACTCACTGGTCAGCATTGTCTCATCCTTAGCGAAGAATACACACAAAATACCGTCTGAAGAGTTCTCCAATCTCCCTTTAACAACATATAATTTATTGCCAACAGCATTCTCACGAACCCATCCGATAAGATCATTGTATTCAAAATCCTTTCCAATAGACTGGATTGTCACATCTTGTCCTGCTCGTTTGAGCAATTCCCTTACGATGTCTCCCATGGAGACTTCTTTTTTCTCTCCTGAAGGTGTTGGTGTAATTCCACCTAATGCCTGTTTGAATTCACGGATGTCTTTATCCATGCTCTTTCCTAAAGCTTCAAAGGAAAAATCTGATAATTTAAATCCCATTGTTTTTTGTTTTTATTGTTAATATTAAGTTATTTCCAAATTGTTTTATTAGACTTTCGTCTAAAGTATTGCAATATGAAGCATAAACAGATTTTCTGTTTGACGTAAGCCCAACTATATAGTATCTTTCAATTTTGGGGTTATAGCCAATTACAAAATTCACATTCACAGAAGTTTCTTCATTGCTTAAGCTCCACTTTTGTAAATCTTTGTAAGTTACATTCCGCACTGGTGCTTCGGCTAAATACCCCATAACAATATTATTGATATCTCTATGCTGGTCTATTAGTTTGTTCAACCAACATTGTTTAGCATTATATATTTTTTTCAATTGCGAATAATCAAGTTTACTGAAAATATGCTCCGGTCTATATGAGTGAGACGCTAATGTTGACATATCAATTATATATGATTCTTCAGAATGATGATTATCCATAAGAATTATATAGTTTCCTATATTTTCTGTAGAATATACAATTTCATTTTGAACATTAAAAAATGTACCAATAGAAACAAATTGATTATTCTTATCAACACGAAAATACATTGCGTCAATGTTGTATTTTTTGTGTGCGTTTATGATTCTTTGCAATAACTCATTTCGACTTGCACAAAACCAAACTTCTATATTTTCATTGCTTGATATAAAATCTATTTCTTCTTGAATTTTATAATATAGCGATGAATCTGTATTCGTTTTTTTTAAAGCCTTTAAAAATTTCAAGTTGGAAAGTCCTAAGTTTTCTTTACCTCCAATAATGCTGATAAATTTTTCATGAAGTCTATATAAAGCTTCGTTTTTTTCTTGAACTGTGTAAATACGTGCTTCCCCTTCTATGTATCTCAGATTTTTGTTTACAGACAAAATATCATCTTTTCCCTCGCAAGGAAGGACTTTATAACGTTCAATATAGAATGGTTCGAAACTCCGCAAACTATTTTCAAACAATGAAGGTAATTTCGGCAAGACATTGTACATACTCCAAAAATACTTATCCGCAATAAATCCAACCAAGCATTCCAGATAAGGAACAAATTCTTCTACTGTAGTATTTTCAAAGTCCTCTGTTATATCAACTTCATCTTTGTTGTAGTCATAAGAGAATATTCTTTGAGAGAACTCGACTTCATCACCATGAGGAATGTCTATTCTGTATGGAGCTTCAGCATCTTTTCCCATACCCCATAATTTCACTTTGAAATGAAGCCAAGGGTCAAAATAAGGAGTAATAACAACGACAGGGACATCCTTCAGTTTTACTCTGAGAAGCTCAATGTCATCCAAGTCAACGATATTAGGAACAGAGATTCCCTTTACCATAGATCTACGATTCCAAGCTCCTCCATAATAAACAACAGGGTGTGTGCTTTGAGCATTCCAGTTGTTGTTCATTTCTGCCTCCAAGCGCAAATCGATGTCGTCATAAAAATTCTTGTTGAACCAATCGCAGTTGGAAGGTGTAAGAATACAATGCAGATTGATGGATTTAGTGCCGTTGAAAAGGGTACCAAACGACTCGCCTTTCATAACAAACGGCAATACATTCAGAGGCCAGTTCTGTATGGCAAAACTATGTGCAAAGTTGTCTAACAAAGTATCGTAGTTGCTGTTGATGTCTTCTACATGTTCCTTGTGTACTTCTGCTTCCAACTCCAAAGCAAGTTTGGCAGACTCAGTTTGAAGCTTGCGCATACGCTCAAAGTCATGCTCTGCAGCTGCCCTTTGAAATTCACGTTGTTTTTCTTGAATCTCTTCATTCTTTTTACTATTGGCATAGTTATTGAAGAATTGCATCCCAATACTTGCCACCATCATTGTAATAGGATCCATACTATGCTTCAATAGATTTATGGGTTAAACATTGCAAATCCTTGGTCGCTTCTGCTGCAACGTTAGCCAATCGCTTCATATCCTCCTTCGACAACAAGTGTGATGGGCAATCGCTCTTATCAAGCAAATCATTCATCATATTATACTCGTTGAGCATGAAGGAACATAATTGACTATTCTCCTGTTTCAATAAGCTATTCAATACATGTGGATTGTTTTTCAAAAAATTAGGCAAAGTAGGTATGCTTCCTTGTGTCATCAGCATATAACTATCCCTTGCACACCCCGAAACGATTGTAGAAACCAAAGCCATCTGTGCTTGAATAGCTTTCTTACCTTCTTCTGAAAACTTTTGCCCAGGCAATAGATACTCCATAGGACATTGATATGAGAACAGAGGACGAATCATAGGTTTGGCTTCAGATTGCGCTTCCCACATGGATGCCGTATAATGAATAGATCCACCTTGGAAATAAGGAGAAATAACCAATGTCGGGATGTTGCTCATAATGGCATGGAGATTCAATATAGCAGAATTGTGAGCTACATCTTTATCACACCATCTACGGAATTTAAGATTTCCTAATTGTACTTGACTCTTATCCAATTCATTAAAAATGTCATCATAACTTAGAATCGCTTGCTTTGTATGAAGTAGCACAACGTTAAGTGGACAAGTGCTGTCATAACCTAATTCCTTGTATTTTTTTGCATCTTCAAGCATAATAGGTATAGCTTGTTGCTTGATGGGAAGACAACGCATAAAATACATTTTCAACTCTTCCGTCCTATGTTGCAATACAGTTTGGTCGAATTTCTCTTCAGCACGATAACGACGAGCAACAGCCATTTTTGCTCGCATATCGGCAATCTTCTGAGCTTCAAGTTCGTCTTGAAATTCCTCCCTTGCCTTGCGTAGCTCCAACTGGTGCTGTTGGGATATATCGGCTTGCTTTTCTTGGTCTTTTCTTCTGTCGTAAGAAAAGACGGATTGCAGTGTTGAGCTAATCAACATATATGGGCTAAAGCATGCTTGCATATTGTTCTTGTTTATTATTCAGTTATATCTGGAATGCTATCTTCAATAGCATTATGCTCTTGCGAATAGTCATTATTGTTATCGTTTAGAGTATCGTCAATATTGGTATGATGCAAGAAATCATTGTCATCATAATCTGTTGTAGAATCATCATCCTCAATAGATGTATCACAGTATGACACATCTGGGGCATACGCTGCTACTTCTAATTGCTTCCAATTATCGTCATTAGTGTCCTCAAACTGTGGAAATTCGAAATCAACAGATGACAAATTATCTGGTAACATTAAATCCAAAGGCTCGCAATTGGACAAAGTCTCGTCTATCGTTTGGCTGTTAAGAACAATGTCTTGCATCGCATCATCATTCGCTATCACAGACGAAACTGCTTTCATCTCGTCATCTGATAGATTGCCATCAAGATAGGCGGCAAACTCCTCGATGCTTACAGGTGGCATAAAATCCTTATGCATGGCGAACCTCCTTTCTGAAGATGCGCTCGTATTGTTCCTTCGCGAGTTTATGTTTATTATAATAATTGTCCATTGTCATACCTAATGCTATTGCAGTCTCTTCGTTTGTTTTCAACTCCAAATATTTCAGACGTATCAATTCCGCATAGCGTTTGTTGGGCATCTGCTTCAAGATAGTCAGAGCATCTTGGCGATTGAGACTGCTGAAATCTATTTCCATAGAGCCATAGATAGCATCAGTTCTATCACTGTCATCGTTATCTTTTACAGTAGAATTTTGCAATTGCTCATATTTAGGCATTTTCTCTTTACTCTCAAACTTCTTATATCAATAGTATAGGCAAGCGGTTTTTATCCAACTGGCCAAAGTACTTTCGCCTCTGAAATTCTCCATTTGGCATCGTCCTGTAGCCTTGCTTGGAGTTAACACAACGATATAAATCTCATCAATAAACTCCTTGTAGTCTGTGCAATCCGTATAGTAGTTGTCGTATATGGACTTGAAAAGAGGGAAGCAATGTTGGTAAAAGTACTTGCGCGTAACCGTATTATCCCTTTGTATAAGAGCTTGGGCTATTTGCAAGTCTTCCGTATATATCTTTTTGATTTCCATAAGTCTAATCGATTTTCTCCAAAAACGCACTCGGCACGTATGCAGTTGCAAATGTTGCCATGTCACCGATTATAACGCCCACTCTCTGTTGTCCTTGCCATCTTTTCACTCTTCCAACAACTCCCTTGAATGTTCCCTCAATGACACGCACCAACTGGCCTGCCTGAAAATTAGGCACACTTGACAATGAAACGATAATGTCACTTGCATCAGCTGCACAGATAATCTTCAAACTCTTTATCTGATCGTTGGGTACAACCAACGGAGTCTTTTTGATTCTGCTTCCGATATGCTCGTGGCGATAATAAAAACGGAGATGGGGGAGGTTTACGTTGTCGTAAACAAAACTTTTGATTTGTTCTTCAGTACCGAATGCAAAGAAAATGTTGGGCAAACGTGATTCGGTAACAACTTTGCGTTTGCCATTTATGAGTTTTACAACATGTGTAGTCGGGTGGAAAGCGGTGATGCCATTATTCACCAAATAGTCGTATGCTGCTTTCTCCCTACCGTATGTGCAGCGTAGGGCATACCAATGGGGAACTTTTTCTGAATGTTGCCTCTTGATGTTTTTTTTCAAAAGCGCACTTCTGGTGGACACCCCTGTTTGTGAACTCTCAGCGGAAACAGTGCATTGAGCTCCGGGGAGGGCGTTGGAGGTAAGTCCAGCGCAAGGAGGGAATTCACCACCTCCAACGGTGTGTACATCTATTGGTGTACATTCATCGACTTTCATATCGGTGCTAACTTTTTTCTAAACAGAAATCCGTTAAATTTCGACACAAAAAAAGCGTGGAATCGTCTTGTTGTCCATTCCACGAGTCGAGGCTCTTGCATTGCCTATTATAGTCGAACAGACAACGTCAGAGCCCACGCCGATATGAAAATCATTACCGTAAAGAGACCTATATAATACATTTGACTGCATCCCCAAAGGATACAATCTATGCTTACAAGGTCTCCACGGGGATTGATAAATCACACCCGGGACATCTACCGTTGACTATATTCGAGACTATAATTCAGAATGTTTGCAAGATACGACTCGTCTCAAACACAGCGTCGATAAACGCCTTCTATGTCTGAACTGCCATCCCACCCAATGCCCGCTTCGTATAGTGATTTGCTGGGTAAGCTCTTCGCTACACTCAGCACGGCGTAGGCTACCAACTTTGTTGCTTTACAAGAACTCATCTTGCTGTGTCAACAACAGATTGGCTATGCAGTCCGACCGCAAAAATATGAAAATTTATTGAGAAAAGACAAGAAATGACAGAAAATACCAACACCGCAATACGAATTTAATGCTATTTAACCTAACCGCTTTAATATCTCAGAAATTTTGTATAAACAAATACTGCTTTCGATCCAATTTTGTATATAGTAAGGTTAATATACTTCATGTGATCATGAAGTATAACTTCGATAGACAACGCAGAACTACTTCGATGCCCAATGGAGTATTATCGTATTTTATGAGATGTATAACTAAAGTTTCCCACCCCGAAATAATGGGTGGGAAGGACAATAAGTCAAGAACATTTTGTAACTTAGTAGGTGTTAATCAGTTGAGTTTCAAACTATACTAAAACTTATTGTTATGGAAATTAAATTCGGTAATTTTTCTGATATGGCCAACCTCCTAAATGTTAAATCTCGTCTCAGCAGGGTATAAATGTTTTCATGACAAAAATAAAATGCAATTTATCAATTCTATTGGACACAAACGTTTCAATGTTTCACTTTTTGTGCATAATGCTTTGATTTTGAACGATTTTAGGGACTGAAACATATACATTCTATGTTTCATTTTTGCTTTCAATGTTTCATTTTTGAGGTATAACGCTGAGAGAAAAAAACATCATGCAAGAAAATCAAAACCTCAATGCAAGAAAATCAAAAACATAGTGCAAGAGATTTCAAAACACAGTGCAAGAGATGCTGAATGAAGGAATGAAATGAAAGGTGAAACATTGTGTTTTAAGTTTCATTCGTTGAAGTCATTGATAATCAATCGTTTATGTTTAGTTTATGAAACATGAAAGATGAAAAGCCATTGGCCTTAAAAACACGTAACGTGGGCATAAAGGATTTCTGGGCAATGAAGAAAAAGTGTACAAAATGTACACTCTTTTTGTATCCCACTTTAGGGGGTTGTACTTTTGCACAAACTCAAAAACAAATGCCATGATTAAAAATATAATTCGACAACTTTTCGACCTTGCTAAACGACTTTTTACACAACTCTGTGACAATGATATTGTGCGTATTGTAAAAGCCTGGGTGAAACGATTGCTTACTGAAGAAATAGAAAACGAAGTGGGTGCAAGAGAAGAAGCTCTTAAAGAGACTGTGCAAACTGCACAACAAGCGCAGCAAGTGGTAACGTCCACTCAAGCTGCTACGTCTAAAAAAGAAAAAAGCGAAACTTCATTGGTGGAACAGATGCAAGCGGCTATTCATGATAAATGGAATATTCGCTTTAATGAATTGGAGAATAATGTAGAGTTGCAGTCCAAAGAGGGGGCAGCAGATGATGACTTTAAGCTGATGACGGAGCGTAGTCACAACTCGCTGATTATGCACGTACAGAGTTCACTGCCACAGTGCTATCGCAGTTGGGTGGACGGTTACTTGAACTCTGAAGCGGTGCCTGCTTATCACCCTTTGCAACATTACCTTAATCACTTGCCTCGCTGGGACGGACGCAACCGACTGACTGAGGTGGCGCACATGGTGAGTCACGATGTATTGTGGGTGAAGGTATTCAGCCGCTGGATGCGTGCTATGGTGGCTGGTTGGCAAAACACGGAGGAGAATTGCCATGTGTTTCAGAATCAGATTGCACCTTTGCTCCTTAGCGACCGACAAGGTATGGGCAAAAGTACGTTCTGTCGCACGCTGTTGCCGCCCGTATTGCGTCGTTATTACGCAGATAAGTTTGACCTAACGGCCGATAGTGGCGCTGAAAAGAAACTGGGACGCTTTGCGCTGATTAATATGGACGAGTTTGATCGTTATAACGAACGTCAGATGGGCATTTTGAAAAACCTCATGCAGATGACGGACGTTAAGATGCGTCTGCCGCGTGGTAGAAGTCAAGTAATGGTTACGCGCATGGCTTCGTTTATTGGTACGAGCAACTACACGGAGTTGCTGACCGACCCTACGGGTTCACGCCGTTTCTTCTGCCAACCTGTTGAGTTTGTCATGGGTGAGGTGACGGTTGACCATGACCAACTCTACGCGCAATTATTGGCTGAGATAGCTAAGGGCAAACCGCTCTTCTTTACCAAAGACGAGGAGCGCGAAATTGAATTGCATAATAAGGCTTACTACAAATTCTCGGCTGTGAATGATGTCTTTTCACGCTTTTACATGGCTCCCGACGCTACTTGTAATCTTAAAAAGGACCAAACGATTACGTGGTTATCAGCCAGTGAACTTTTTGATGAACTAAAGACGCAAGCTCCCCGTTCATTGCAAGGCATCACTATCAAGCGTATCACCAAGGAGATGCGACGCTTAGGGGTGCCCCGCCGCCACTTGTGTGAAGGGAATGTCTGGGGGGTGAAGAAGAGATAAACTGCAATTTGTCTGCCTAATTGGGGGGCGGGTTTGTAACCCGCGGCAGCAGCAGGTATGTTCTCGCGCTAAGCGACTATAAGTAGATGCTCAAAACATGCTGCTACCGCGGGTTACAAACCCGCCCCCCAATTAGGCAGACAAATTGCAGTTTATTAAATCGATTTTGATGCTTTATAAGTTTAAAAAGTCTGCGTTTAGAACACCCTATTTAACGTTAAAAAGCGCAACCACAAGCTTAGTATGCTTGCAGTTGCGCTTAATGTATGTAGTAAGAGCCGACGTGTGCTTGGACACACACGTCGATCCAAGTTTCGCAATATTACTCAGCCTTTGCTTCTTCAGCAGGGGCTTCAGTTGCTTCAGCAGTTGCAGGAGCTTCAGCAGTAGCTGCGGCCTTCTTGCTGCGGCGAGTACGAGTAGCCTTCTTCTTCGTCTTGGCCATGTTCTCATCGAAGTCAACGAGTTCGATGAAGCACATTTCAGACGCATCGCTGGCACGGAAACCAGTCTTGATGATGCGAGTGTAGCCACCAGGACGGTCAAGCACCTTGCTACGAACCTCACGGAAGAGCTCGGTTACGGCAACCTTGTCCTGAAGATAGCTGAATACTACACGACGAGAATTCATTGTATCGTCCTTGCTCTTAGTGATCAGGGGCTCAACGTACTTCTTCAGCGCCTTAGCCTTGGCCAGAGTCGTAGTGATTCTTTTGTGCTTGATCAAAGAGCAAGCCATGTTTGAGAGCATGGCGCTTCTATGAGAAGCAGTACGGCTCAGATGGTTGAATTTTTTATTGTGTCTCATTTCAGATATTAATCTTTATCTAATTTATACTTAGAAATGTCAGTTCCAAACGACAGATTCAGACTCTCGAGCAAATCATCAAGCTCAGTGAGCGATTTCTTACCAAAGTTGCGGAACTTCAAGAGGTCGTTCTTGTTATACTGTACAAGCTCGCCAAGTGTCTCAACATCAGCAGCCTTCAAGCAATTGAGGGCACGAACCGAGAGGTTCATGTCAGTCAACTTCGTCTTGAGCAACTGACGCATGTGAAGCACTTCTTCATCAAACTCTTCGTTATCAGTATCGGGCTTGTCCTCCATGGTGATCTTCTCGTCAGAGAAAAGCATGAAGTGGTAAATCAAGATTTTAGCGGCCTCCTTCAGGGCATCCTTCGGGTGAATGGAACCGTCCGTAGTGATTTCAAGCACAAGCTTGTCGTAGTCAGTCTTCTGCTCAACACGGAAAGGCTCTACAGCGTACTTGACGTTACGGATAGGAGTGTAAATAGAGTCGATAGCAATCTCGTTAATGTCTTGGCAGAACTCACGATTCTCGTCAGCGGGAACGTAACCTCTACCCTTATTGATCGAGATTGTTATCTGCATCGTGGCTTTAGAATCTAAGTGACAAATCACTAATTCAGGATTTAACACTTCAAATCCATTGAGAAAGTTGTTAATATCGCCAGCTTTAAACTCAGTAGAGTTAGAGATGGTGATAGTAGCCTTCTCTGTTTCGTACTCATCTACAATCTGCTTGAAACGAACTTGCTTCAAGTTGAGTATAATGTTGGTCACGTCTTCCTTTACTCCAAGCACGGTGGCAAACTCGTGTTCTACACCTTCAATCTTGATAGTGTTGATAGCGAAGCCCTCGAGCGAAGAAAGTAGGATGCGACGCAATGCATTTCCGACAGTAGTGCCGAAACCTGGCTCCAAGGGGCGGAATTCAAACTTGCCGTACTTAGAGTCGCTTTCCAACATTATTACTTTGTCAGGTTTTTGAAATGCTAATATCGCCATGAATGTAAGGGAATTATTGATTAGTTTTTAGAGTACAACTCGACGATCAACTGCTCCTTGATGTTCTCAGGGATGTCAGCACGTTCGGGCTTGTGAAGGAGCTTACCGCTCTTAGTAGTCTCATCCCATTCAATCCAAGGATACTTGCTGTGATTGAAGCCTGCCAATGAATCAGCGATAACTTCAAGAGACTTAGACTTTTCGCGAACAGCTACGATCTGACCGGGCTTAACGCTGTAAGAAGCGATGTTAACTACGCGGCCATCAACCGTGATGTGCTTGTGATTAACGAGCTGACGAGCTGCTGCACGAGTAGGAGCAATACCAAGACGGTATACTACATTGTCGAGACGGCACTCAAGGCTCTGGAGAAGAATCTCACCAGTAATGCCTGAAGCAGATGCGGCCTTCTCAAAAAGGTTGCGGAACTGCTTTTCAAGTACACCGTAAGTGTACTTAGCCTTCTGCTTCTCAGCGAGCATAACACCGTACTCAGAAGTCTTACGACGACGGTTGTTACCATGCTGGCCAGGAGGGAAGTTACGCTTTGCTAACACTTTGTCAGCACCGAAGATAGCCTCACCAAACTTACGGGCGATACGAGACTTAGGTCCAATATATCTTGCCATTGTATTCTTATTTCTTTTACTATAAAACTAACGTGTGTTATACTCTTCTGCGCTTCGGAGGACGGCAGCCGTTGTGAGGAAGTGGAGTAACGTCGATGATCTCAGTTACCACGATGCCTGCACCGTGGATAGCACGGATAGCAGATTCACGACCATTACCGGGACCTTTAACGTATGCCTTCACCTTGCGAAGACCGAGGTCATAAGCTACTTTGGCACAATCCTGAGCGGCCATCTGAGCTGCGTAAGGAGTGTTCTTCTTAGAACCACGGAAGCCCATCTTACCGGCAGAAGACCAAGAAATAATCTGGCCCTCGCTATTTGCAAGAGACACAATGATATTGTTGAAAGAGCTGTGAACGTGGAGCTGACCCATAGCATCAACTTTCACGTTTCTCTTCTTTGCTGCAACTGTTTTCTTTGCCATATTTATTTATTATTTAGTAGCTTTCTTCTTGTTAGCAACGGTCTTCTTACGACCCTTGCGAGTACGAGCATTGTTCTTTGTGCTTTGACCACGAACGGGAAGACCGTTACGATGGCGAACACCACGGTAGCAACCAATGTCCATAAGACGCTTGATGTTCAGCTGGATTTCAGAGCGAAGGTCACCTTCTACCTTGAAGTTAGCACCAATGATCTCACGGATCTTGGCTGCTTGGTCATCAGTCCAATCCTTCACTTTGATATCTCTGTCAATGCCGGCTTCGTCCAAGATTTTAGCCGAGCTACTACGACCTATACCGTAGATGTAGGTCAGGGCGATCTCACCACGCTTGTTCTGAGGGAGGTCAACACCAACAATTCTTATTGCCATATTTTATTTTGTTTATTGCGGAACTTGGTTAACCCTGACGCATTTTGAACTTAGGGTTCTTTTTGTTAATCACAAACAGACGGCCTTTGCGACGTACAATCTTGCAATCTGCAGACCGTTTCTTTAATGATGCTCTTGTTTTCATATGTTTTGTTTATTTGTATCTGAACACAATTCTTCCTTTCGAAAGATCGTACGGACTCATTTCGACCTTTACCTTATCGCCAGGTAAAATTTTGATGTAGTGCATACGCATCTTACCTGAGATGTGGGCCGTAATTTCGTGTCCGTTCTCTAATTCTACACGGAACATAGCATTGCTCAATGCTTCAACGATTGTCCCGTCTTGTTCGATAGCAGCTTCTTTTGCCATATTAATGTTTTTGTCTTTCTACTTCTTCAATTTCGTCGAACGTCGACATGAGGTCGGCCTTACCATGGTGAATGGCTATGGTGTGTTCGAAGTGGGCAGCGGGTAGTCCGTCACGTGTGACAACTCCCCAACGGTCTTCGAGCATGGCTAACTCGTGCGAGCCCATCGTTATCATTGGTTCGATAGCGATGCATAAGCCGTTTTTCAACTGCTTGCCCGTACCTTGTCGGCCGTAGTTGGGCACCTGTGGGTCTTCATGCATCTCATGTCCGATGCCGTGACCTACAAATTCTCTTACTACGCCATAACCGTGTGCTTCGCAATGGTTTTGAACGGCATAGCCTATATCGCCTAAGCGGTGTCCTACGATGGCTTGTTCTATGCCTTTGTAAAGTGATTCCTTCGTAATGCGAAGCAACTCCCTAACTTCGGGCTTTACCTCACCTACACAGAAAGTGTAGCATGAATCGCCACAAAAACCATCAATAAACGTTCCACAATCAACTGAAACTATATCACCATCTCGTAGCGGTTCGTCATTCGGAATGCCGTGTACCACTACATTGTTTACTGATGTACAAATACTGGCGGGGAAAGGGCCACCATACGGATTGGGGAAACCTTTAAATGTGGGTTCCGCACCGTGGTCGCGAATAAATTGTTCAGCCAAGGTGTCTAACTGTCGAGTTGTGACACCCGGCTCAACAATTTTTGCTATTTCAGTGAGCGTTGCACTAACCAAGAGGTTAGCCTTGCGCAACAACTCTATCTCATCGTCGGTCTTCAGATAAATCATTCAGACTAAAAGTAATTAATAGGCAGCTACCTTCGTTGAACGTGTGCGGACGTGTCCTGAATTGAGGAGTCCGTCGTAGTGGCGCACCAAGAGGTGGCTCTCAATCTGTTGTAACGTGTCCAGTACAACACCCACGAGGATAAGCAAAGACGTTCCTCCGAAGAATTGGGCAAACTCTTGCTTTACGCCGAAGATGCCAGCGAAAGCAGGCATGATAGCGATCAAAGCGATGAAGAGTGAACCAGGGAAAGTGATGCTTGACATCACGTGGTCTAAGTAATCTGCTGTGGGTTTGCCAGGCTTAACACCTGGAATGAAACCGTTATTACGCTTCATATCTTCAGCCATCTGAACGGGGTTCAATGTAATGGCTGTATAGAAGTAAGTAAACGCTACAATCAGGATGACGAACACTGCGTTATAAAGTACGCTTGTGTGATCCAGGAACTGATTCAATACCCAGCTACCTCCGTTCTTAGAAACGGTCTGGGCAAGAGTCAGGGGTATGAACATGATAGCCTGTGCGAAGATGATAGGCATTACGTTAGCTGCGAAGAGCTTGAGGGGGATGTACTGACGTGCACCGCCCACTGCGCGATTGCCTTCAATTCGTTGAGCATACTGTACAGGCACCTTGCGAGTGGCCTTTACCAACATAATGGCAAGCGCCATTACGAAGAGCAGTGCAATAATCTCGAAGAGGAACTTAATTAAGCCACCACCTTCGGCACCGCTGAATGCAGTAACGAATTCAGCAACAAAGGCACTCGGCATACGTGCAATGATACCAATCATAATGATAAGTGATACACCATTACCGACACCCTTGTCAGTGATTCTTTCGCCGAGCCACAGGACAAACATACTACCTGCCGCAAGGATAATCGTAGACGACAACATGAACCAGAATCCGTCTCCTACAAGGAATGCACCTGAACCTGCGGTCTGTGCCTTGAGGTTAATCAGGTATGAAGGAGCCTGGAAGAGCAAGATTGCTATAGTCAACCAGCGAGTGATTTGATTAATCTTGCGACGACCACTTTCGCCTTCACGCTGCATCTTCTGGAAGTAAGGAACAGCGATGGCGAGGATCTGGATGACGATTGATGCAGAAATGTAGGGCATGATACCCAAGGCAAACACCGAAGCGTTTGAGAAGGCACCACCCGAGAACATATTCAACAATGACATCAAACCTTCGCTCGTTTGATTTTGCAAAGCTTGCAAACGTGCGGGATCAATACCGGGAAGCACGATAAACGAGCCGAAGCGATATATAGCAACAAAGAGAATGGTGATGAGGAGGCGCGTACGCAAGTCCTCAATTCTCCAAATGTTCTTGATGGTCTCGATTATTTTTTTCATCGAAGTAGGATTGATTAGATTTTTGTAGCTGTGCCGCCAACTGCAGTGATAGCAGCTTCAGCGGTCTTAGAGAATGCGTGAGCCTCTACGGCCAACTTGGCCTTGAGCTCGCCATTACCCAAGATCTTCACCAATTGCTTTGAAGAAATGAAACCTGCAGCTTGTAATTCAGCGATACCAATCTTCTCAAGGTTCTTAGCCTCGGCAAGAGCCTGAAGCGTAGAAAGATTGATAGCCTTGTATTCTACACGGTTGATATTCTTGAAACCAAATTTGGGAAGACGACGCTGCAAAGGCATCTGACCACCTTCGAAACCAATCTTCTTGCTGTAACCTGAACGAGACTTGGCACCCTTGTGTCCACGGGTTGAAGTACCACCCATGCCCGAACCGGGACCACGGCCGATACGCTTGCGTGAACTGGTAGCACCATTAGCAGGCTTTAAAGTATGTAATTTCATAAAGCTTCGTTTGTTTATTAAATTATTCTACGACCGTTACTAAGTGGTGTACCTTGCGAATCATACCGCGTACGTTAGGAGTGTCCTCCTTCTCTACGATGTGGTTCAGCTTAGTGAGACCCAGTGCATCGAGTGTGCGCTTTTGGTCTTTGGGAGCACCGATACGGCTCTTCGTCTGTTGTATCTTAATCGTTGCCATAATAGTTTATCCTCTGAATACTTTTTCCAAAGACACACCACGGTGCTGAGCAACCGTGCGTGCATCACGCATTTCACTCAAAGCCAAGATTGTAGCCTTTACGAGATTGTGAGGATTAGAAGAACCCTTTGACTTAGCCAATACGTTCTTTACACCTACACTCTCAAGTACGGCACGCATAGCGCCACCAGCTACAACTCCGGTACCTTCAGCAGCAGGGAGGATCAATACCTCTGCACCACCAAAGCGAGCGGCTTGTTCGTGAGGAACAGTACCTTTGAGTACGGGAACTTTAACCAAATTCTTCTTTGCTGCCTCAACGCCCTTAGCAATAGCTGCTGTAACCTCACCAGCCTTACCAAGACCATAACCAATAACGCCCTTACCATCACCTACTACTACGATTGCAGCGAAAGTGAAAGTACGACCACCCTTGGTCACCTTGACAACACGATTGATAGCAACCAGTCTATCCTTTAATTCTTCTGCGTTTACGTTTACTCTGTTTGCCATAATCTTAATTAGAATTTAAGTCCACCTTTACGGGCACCATCAGCAACTTCTTTAACACGTCCGTGGTAGAGGTAACCATTACGGTCGAAAACGACCTCAGTGATACCTGCAGCGATAGCCTTAGCAGCTACTGCTTCACCTACCTTAGCGGCCTGCTCCTTCTTAGGCATGGTTTCCATGCCGAGTGAAGAGGCAGCAACGAGAGTCGAAGCGGTCTCGTCATTGATAATTTGTACGTAGATTTGCTTGTTGCTGCGGAATACAGTCAGACGAGGACGGGCAGCAGTACCAGCAATCTTATTACGAACCCGATATTTGATTTTTACGCGTCTTTGTTCTTTTTTCGTAGTCATAATCTTAAAGATTTAAATTACTTAGCACCAGCAGACTTACCAGACTTACGACGAATCTGTTCGCCTACATAAAGGATACCCTTACCCTTGTAAGGTTCAGGCTTGCGGAAAGAACGGATTTTAGCGCATACGAGACCGAGCAACTGCTTGTCGCAAGACTCGAGCTTGATATACGGGTTTTTGTTTCGTTCAGACTTCGTCTCAACCTTAATTTCGGCGGGCACCTGAAGGAAAATAGCGTGAGTGTAACCTAAGTTGAACTCGATGAGGTTGCCTTGGTTTGAAACACGGTAACCTACACCTACGAGTTCCATTTCCTTAGAGTAACCTTCAGAAACACCAACTACCATGTTGTTAACAAGTGCGCGGTAGAGGCCATGGAAGGCCTGCTTTTGCTTCTGTTCAACAGTGTCGTTAGCTTCGTCGATAGCGAAAGTGATTTCGTTGTTTTCGATTGTGACGATGATGGAAGGATCAACAGCCTGGCTGAGCTCACCCTTCGGTCCTTTTACAGACACTACATTATCCTTCAGGGTAACTGTTACACCTGCAGGGATGTTAATCGGCAATTTACCTATTCTAGACATTTTGTTCCTCCTAAATTAATATACGTAGCAAAGAACTTCACCACCAATCTTAAGATCAGCAGCAGCCTTATTTGTCATTACACCCTTTGAAGTAGAGATGATAGCGATACCAAGGCCGTTGATGACACGAGGCATTTCACGGTAGCCAGTGTACTTACGCATACCGGGCTTTGAAACGCGAGTGAGGCTCTTGATAGCGTTCACCTTAGTTTGGGGGTTATACTTGAGGGCAATCTTGATAGTGCCTTGAGCACCATCTTCCTCAAACTTGTAGTTGAGGATGTAACCCTGATCGAAGAGGATCTTAGTGATGTCCTTCTTCAAGTTTGACGCAGGCACTTCAACCACACGGTGCTTTGCCTGGATAGCATTACGCAAACGCGTAAGATAATCTGCTATAGGATCAGTCATTTGATTTGAATTGTTTAATTAATCGGGACAACCCCGACAATATTAAATAATAAGTGGATTGTTCTTTACCAGCTGGCCTTCTTTACGCCGGGGATCAAACCGTTAGAAGCCATTTCGCGGAATTGGATACGAGAGAGACCGAAGAGGCGGATATAACCCTTTGGACGACCCGTAATCTTACAGCGATTGTGCAGACGGATAGGATTGGCGTTGCGAGGGATCTTCTGGAGCTTACGAGCTGCCTCGTAAGCTTCCACGGGATCATTCGACTTATTGACAATTTCCTTGAGCGCTGCACGCTTAGCGGCGTACTTAGCGACGAGCTTGGCACGCTTTACCTCGCGTGCTTTCATTGACTCTTTTGCCATAGTTTCGAATTAGTTTTTAGCGTTTTTGAAAGGAAGACCGAATTCCTTGAGGAGAGCGTAACCCTCTTCATCGGTAGGAGCAGAAGTCACGAAAGTGATGTTCATACCGAGGATGCGGTCGATAGTATCGATGTTGATTTCAGGGAAGATGATTTGCTCCTGAATACCGAGCGTATAGTTGCCACGGCCATCGAACTTGCTTTCGATACCCTTGAAGTCGCGGATACGGGGAAGTGCTACGCGAACGAGCTTCTCGAGGAACTCGTACATACGTTCACGACGAAGAGTTACCATAACGCCGATAGGCATCTTCTTACGAAGTTTGAAGTTGGCAACGTCCTTCTTTGAAACGGTAGCAACAGCCTTCTGACCAGTGATGGCAGTAAGTTCGTTGATAGCAACGTCGATAATCTTCTTATCAGCAACTGCCATACCGAGACCTTGGTTGATAACGATCTTCTTCAGAGCGGGGATCTGCATTGATGAAGAATAGTTGAACTGCTTCATCAGAGCTGGGGCAATGCGCTCTGCATATTCCTTCTTAAGTTGTGCTGTATTCATTACTTAATCTCCTCTCCTGATTTTTTAGCGAAACGTACCAACTTGCCGTCATCGTTCTTACGGCGACCGATGCGAGTGGGCTTGCCAGTCTTGGGGTCAACTACGTTCAAATTAGAAATGTGAATGGGAGCCTCCATCTTAACGATGCCACCCTGAGGGTTCTTTGCGCTTGGCTTTTGGCTCTTAGACACCATGTTGACGCCTTCAACGATAGCACGTTGCTTCTCAACAAGAACCTTAGTGACCTTACCAGTCTTGCCCTTGTCTTCACCGGCATTTACATAAACGGTGTCGCCTTTTTTGATATGTAACTTACTCATTACTTTCTTTGAAATCTTGATTAAAGTACTTCAGGTGCCAAAGACACGACCTTCATGTTGACAGCGCGGAGTTCACGAGCAACGGGGCCGAAGATACGGCTACCTCTGAGTTCACCGGCATTGTTGAGCAATACGCAAGCATTGTCATCAAAACGGATGTAAGAACCGTCAGCACGACGGATTTCCTTCTTGGTACGTACGATCAAAGCCTTTGATACGGCACCTTTCTTAATATCGCTTGACGGGATTACGTTCTTTACAGAAACGACAATCACATCACCGACTGAAGCGTAACGACGCTTAGTACCACCGAGAACGCGGATGCAGAGTGCCTCGCGTGCGCCGCTGTTGTCGGCAACTGTCAATCTTGATTCTGCTTGTATCATAATTATTTAGCTCTTTCTACAATTTCAACAACTCTCCAACGCTTAGTCTTGCTCAAGGGGCGAGTTTCCATGATGAGCACGGTATCGCCGACATTGCAGTCGTTCTTCTCGTCGTGAGCGTGATACTTCTTCGTCTTTGAGACAAATTTACCGTAAATGGGGTGCTTCTCTTTGAACTTAGCAGCTACAACAATGGTTTTGTCCATTTTGTTGCTAATAACAACACCCTGTCTTGTTTTTCTTAAGTTTCTAGCTTCCATCTGGACCATTATTACTTGTTAAGTTCGATTTCTCTCAACACTGTCTTCATCTGAGCGATGGTGCGACGAGCAGCCTTGATCTGTGAAGGATTTTCCAGAGGAGAGATGCTGTGGTTGAGCACCAACTGATTGTATTTAGCAACCTCGTCAGCGATGCGCTGTGAAAGCTCTGCTGCGGGGATTTGACGAATTTCTGAAATCTTCATGATTAGGCGTTTTTGTCGTAGTCGTGTCTAACAACGAATTTAGTAGTAACGGGAAGCTTCTGGGCAGCGAGGCGAAGAGCCTCCTTAGCTACCTCGAAAGGTACACCTTCGATCTCGAAGATGATACGACCCGGAGTGATGGGGAATACGTAACCCACGGGATCACCCTTACCTTTACCCATACGTACATCGGCAGGCTTCTTGGTGATTGGTTTGTCGGGGAAGATACGAATCCAGCTCTGACCCTCACGTTGCATATAACGTGTCATGGCTACACGAGCTGCTTCGATTTGACGACCGGTGAGCCAGTGCGTATCGAGGCTCTTAATGCCGAAGCTACCAAAAGCGAGTTGGTTGCCACGCTGAGCGTTACCCTTGCAACGGCCTTTTTGCGGTCTTCTGTATTTTGTTCTTTTCGGTTGTAACATAATACTCTAACTGAAAAATCTGATTAGCGGTTGTTGTTTCTCTTGTTGCGGAACTTGCGGCCACCGTTGAAGTTGTTGTTGCCACGAGTTTCCTTCTCCTGAGTGAAGTTAGGAGCGAGGTCACGCTTGCCATAAACTTCGCCACGGCAGATCCATACCTTGATACCGAGCAAACCTACCTTTGTGAGTGCTTCACACTGGCAGTAGTCGATGTCGGCACGGAGAGTGTGTAACGGAGTACGGCCTTCCTTGAACATTTCCTTGCGGGCCATTTCTGCACCGTTCAAACGGCCACAGATCTGAACCTTGATACCTTCAGCACCCATGCGCATAGCGTTGGCAATAGCCATCTTGATAGCGCGACGGTAAGCAATCTTGCCCTCTACCTGGCGAGCGATGCTCTTACCAACGATGTTAGCATCGAGGTCGGGCTTCTTTACTTCGAAGATATTGATTTGAACGTCCTTATCGGTAATCTTCTTCAGTTCTTCCTTAAGTTTGTCAACTTCTGCACCACCCTTACCAATGATGATACCGGGGCGTGAAGTGCAAACAGTGATAGTGATGAGCTTCGGAGTGCGTTCGATTACGATACGAGATACGCTGGCCTTTGCCAAGCGAGCGTCGAGATACTTACGGATCTTGCTGTCTTCGAGAATGTTGTCACCGAAGTTACGGCCGCCGAACCAGTTAGAATCCCAACCGCGAATAATACCAAGTCGGTTACTTATCGGATTTACTTTCTGTCCCATATCGATTAATCATTTGTTTTAGTACCCACGAACAAAGTTACGTGGTTTGAACGTTTACGAATTCTATAACCTCTACCCTGTGGAGCTGGACGCATGCGCTTGAGCGTAACACCCTCGTCAACAAAAATCTTGGTTATAAACAATTCGCCATCTTCAGCCTTGCGATCGTTCTTCTGTTCCCAGTTAGCGATTGCTGAACGCAACAGCTTTTCGAGTACTTCAGAAGCAGCCTTCTTAGAGAACTTGAGGGTGCCGAGGGCGCGATTCACCTCCATGCCGCGCACCATGTCTACTACGTAGCGCATCTTGCGGGGTGAAGAGGGAACATTTTGCAACTTTGCAAAATACTGGGTCTTCAGGGCTTCTTTTCTTTTTTCAGCCGCTAATCTTTTTCTTGCTCCCATTATTTATTTATTCTTTTTTATTTCTTTGGATTGAAAGTCCTGCTTACTTCTTCTTGTTACCAGCATGACCGCCAAACTTACGGGTGGGTGCGAACTCACCAAGTTTGTGACCGACCATGTTTTCAGTAACGTAAACAGGGATGAATTTGTTTCCGTTGTGAACTGCAATGGTATGACCAACGAAGTCGGGAGATATCATTGAAGCTCTGGCCCATGTCTTCACCACGTTTTTCTTACCGCTTTCATTCATGGCGAGCACCTTCTTTTCGAGCGATACTGCGATGTACGGGCCTTTTTTAAGAGAACGACTCATAAATTCTTCTTTGTTTTAGTGCTTGTTACTTTTTACGTCTCTCGATAATGTACTTGTTTGACTGCTTCTTAGGAGCTCTTGTCTTCAAGCCCTTAGCATACAAACCTGTACGTGAACGTGGGTGACCACCACTCTGACGGCCTTCACCACCACCCATTGGGTGATCAACAGGGTTCATTACAACACCACGGTTGTGAGGACGACGTCCCAACCAGCGTGAACGACCTGCCTTACCTGAAGATTCAAGAGCATGATCTGAGTTACCTACGCTACCGATTGTAGCCTTGCAAGCACTGAGGATTTGGCGAGTTTCACCTGAGGGCAACTTGATTACGCAATACTTACCTTCACGTGAGGTGAGCTGTGCGAAGTTACCAGCTGAACGAACGAGCAATGCGCCCTGACCAGGACGGAGCTCGATGTTGTGAATTACGGTACCGACGGGAATGTTCTGCAAGGGAAGTGCGTTACCAACTTCGGGAGCAGCCTCAGCACCAGACATTAACTGGTCGCCAACCTTCAATCCATTAGGAGCAATGATATAACGCTTTTCACCATCAGCATAGAAGAGCAATGCGATGCGAGCCGAACGGTTAGGATCGTACTCAATTGTCTTCACAACTGCGGGTACACCATCTTTCTCACGCTTAAAGTCGATGAAGCGGAACTTTCTCTTGTGGCCACCACCAAGATAACGCATAGTCATCTTACCAGTGTTGTTGCGACCGCCTGAGATGCGCTTACCGTAAACGAGAGATTTTTCTGGTACGGATGCAGTAATTTCTTCGAACGTACCAATAATCTTGTGTCTCTGGCCCGGTGTAGTGGGCTTAAATTTACGTACTGCCATTATTTATTTAGATATTGCTATAGAAATCGATTGATTCGCCCTCCTTGAGGGTTACGATTGCCTTCTTGAAAGCATTGCTACGACCACGTACGAGACCTGCCTTAGTGTAGCGAGCCTTTGTCTTACCGGCGTACTTAATTGTGTTTACGCTTGTTACGTTTACACCATACAATGCCTCAACTTCTGCCTTAATCTGAAGTTTGTTAGCTTCAGGACGCACGATAAAGCTGAATTGGTTCAGCTTCTCTGTAATCCCATTGGCCTTTTCAGACACGAGGGGTTTGATAATGTATGCCATTTTCTGTTGCTATTTTTACTTTGTTAAGACAGTCTCGATTGCAGAGAGGGCGCTTTCAGTTACTACCATTGATGATGCGTTGAGCACACCGTAAGTGTTGATATCTGAAGCGATAGCCACCTTTGCATTCTGAATGTTGCGAGCTGACAAATATACGTTTTTGTTTGCTTCGGGAAGAACTACGAGTACCTTCTTATCAGCCACCTTGAGGTTATTCAAAGCGTCTACGAAAGTCTTAGTCTTCGGAGCATCGAAGGTGAAGTCTTCAACTACTACGAGAGCGTTCTCTTGTACCTTGTAGCTGAGTGCGCTGCGACGAGCGAGTGCCTTCATCTTCTTATTGAGCTTGAAGCTATAGTTACGGGGCTTAGGACCGAATACGCGAGCACCGCCTACGAGTACGGGTGAGTTGATATCACCACGACGTGCGCCACCGCCGCCCTTTTGACGACCGAGCTTGCGGGTTGAACCGCTCATCTCACTTCTTTCTTTTGACTTAGCTGTACCTTGACGTTGTGCAGCGAGATACTGCTTAACATCGAGGTAGATAGCGTGGTCGTTCGGCTCAATGCCAAATACACTGTCGTTCAGTGTTACCTTACGGCCGGTATCTTCACCGTTGATATTGAATACACTAACTTCCATTGCTTACTTCTCGATAATTACGATTGAACCTTTGCAACCGGGAACAGAACCCTTGATAAGGAGCAGGTTGTGTTCGGGGATGACCTTTAATACTTTGAGGTTTTGAGTAGTTACGCGGTCGCCACCCATTTGGCCACCCATGCGCAAACCTTTGAAAACCTTAGCGGGGTAAGAACAAGCACCGATTGAACCGGGCTTACGCAAGCGGTCGTCCTGACCGTGTGTGCTCTGACCTACACCACCGAAACCGTGACGCTTCACAACGCCTTGGAAGCCCTTACCTTTTGAGGTACCGATAACATCAACAAATTGAGTATCGTTGAACAACTCAACTGTAAGTGTGTCACCCAGGTTCAACTCCTGATCGAAGCCCTTAAACTCTGCCAAGTGGCGTTTGGGGGTAACACCAGCCTTCTTAAAGTGGCCCATGAGAGGAGCAGAAGTATTCTTCTCCTTAGCATCTTGGAAACCAACCTGTACGGCTGCATAGCCATCTTTCTCGACGGTCTTAATCTGCGTTACCACGCAAGGACCTACTTCGATAACAGTGCATGGTACGTTTTGACCCTCGGCACTGAATACGGATGTCATTCCGATTTTTTTTCCTAATAATCCTGGCATTTCAGTCTTATGAAAATAATATGAAAATTGTTTTATATTCCGTCGCCCAAACTGATTTTGCAAGCATGGGTCGGAGGGTTATTACTAACCTAGGAGCCGTAACTCCCTCAAAACAAAGCAGTTTTCTTATGTTTCCTACTTTCGAAGTGCAAAATTACAACTTTTATCCTATATAGCAAATCCAACAACTCTTTTTTCTTCCCTATGAAGTCTATTTTTAATTGATTTATGATTATTTATTTATTAAATAACTATTTTGCAATACATATATTACAATTCAAAAGTCTCCCCCTAACCATTTCTCCCTGAGGAGAAGAGGTTAGGGAGAGACCCAATTGCAGTTTATCTTATCAATTTTTTATATTCACTCGTTCAAAATACACACCACCTTCTTTGCCTGCTACGTAAGAGAGGCCCGTGATTCCTTTGTGGCAAAGGTTGTCGGCGATAAGTTTCTCACCATTAATGATATAAGCACAATCAAAGACATCGCCCACACAAAGCTTTGCATTTTCCACCTCCATTACTTCAAGGCGATACCCTTTGATGTGGCGAAAGCGACAGCGACGGTTGGGTTGCCACGTAACAATCACCGAATCTGTCTCGATATAGTCATACCGACCGTCCTTGACCAATTACTTTATGGCAGCGCGTGCCTTATTCCACAAAGTGCCACTTAAACAATTCGTTGGCACATTGAGGTTGGAGAGAAGCATTATAAGTATAAGCATAACGCTTACCATTGGTAGCCTTGAAGTAGACAGTCACTTGGGGTACTAACCCTTCAGCGGGGAAAGCACTGGTAATGACTTTGGCAAAGTCGACATCTGAGGAATTTACTAAATAATCAGTGATATAAGCATCTACCTGATCGTCAGCAAGGGTACGAGGAAGGTCTAAATAGAGTGCTTCGTACACTACCCTACCCGCTTCTTCCTCACGCACTAAGGACAAAGAGGGTTTATCCTTGGCCGTATAAGTGGTTACAAACGAGGTGGTTATGACGTAAGTATAACTTGGATTTGCTCCAGCGACCAAAAATTGCAGCGTATAATTGTCACTACCGGGTGCATGACCTACCGAGAAGGGGAGCAAACGATACTTGCCTTCGGTGCGTACCTGATAGGTGGCACTAGGGCCTTCTATTACGCCACCAATAGAACCATCAGCACTCTCCACTTGATAAATAGGAGGCATGATACACGTTTGTTGCGCTGCCACTTTACGTTGACGAGCCTGTGAAGCGAGAAGCCAAGCGGACTGATTGCGTGACTTACTATCGAACGACACATTTAGCCACTTCGTACTGGACTTAATGATAGGCAACAGCGCGCCACGCAACACATTTGTACCTTTCACACGCGCTCCCTTCACATTGGCCGTCTGACGCAACACTGGATTTACAGCTGTTACTTCAGCAAAAGCCGTGGGTTGTATCATATAAAATGAGAATCCTTCGGGTTGGGCCTTCAGCGTGGCGACTCCTTGTAGCATAAAGGCCAAAAGCACACCTATATATAATAAGGTACGTTTCACATTAACGTTGCTCATAATCATTCTTATTAGAAACTAACTTATCAAATGTAGCACAGATACTTTCGGTATCAATACCAACGATGTGGCGAAGTTCTGCCACTGTGCCATGTTCGACAAACTCATCTGGTAAACCCAAACGCACTACCTGAGGCGTATAGCCATGATCGTCCAACCACTCCAATACGGCAGAACCCATTCCGCCCATACGAACGCCGTCTTCAAGCGTTACAATGCGACTAAAATGTTCACCAACCTCTTGTAGCAACGTTTCATCAAGCGGTTTGAGGAAACGAAGGTCGTAGTGTGCAATGCTCATTTCAGAGTGCTGCTGTTCAAACAGTTGAATAGCCTTTGCCCCCTCTGTGCCGATAGGGCCTAACGTGAGTAAGGCTATATCCTTACCTGACTTTAAGCGTCTTCCCTGCCCCACCTTTATAGCCTCAAGCGGACAGTGCCAATCGACTAACGAACCGCGACCACGTGGATAACGTATCACGAAGGTACCCATGTTGGGCAATTGAGCTGTGTACATAAGTCGGCGCAACTCAGCCTCATCGTAGGGAGAGGCGATAGTAAGATTGGGAATGGGACGCAACGCGGCCAAATCGAAAGCACCATGATGCGTAGGACCGTCCTCACCAACCAACCCTGCACGATCAAGACATAAGACCATAGGGAGATTGAGCAAGGCGGCATCGTGGATAATATTGTCGTAAGCACGCTGCGCAAATGCTGAATAGATGTTGCAGAAGGGCTGCATACCCTCTTTGGCCATACCTGCCGAGAAAGTAACAGCATGTCCTTCGGCTATGCCTACATCAAAAGCACGATCAGGCATTTCATTCATCAAGATATTCATTGAACAACCTGTGGGCATGGCAGGAGTTACACCGACAATGCGTGGATTTTGTTTGGACAGTTCAAGCAGAGTGTGTCCAAACACATCTTGAAACTTTGGAGGCTGCGGTGCGGAAGGCTTTTCGATAATACGTTCACCGCTTTCTACACAAAACTTGCCCGGTGCATGCCATACCGTAGCATTGTCCATCGCGGGCTTATAACCATAACCTTTCTGTGTATGGAGATGAAGGAGTTTTGGGCCCTTCATATCTTTTATCTCATTAAGAATGCGCACCAACTCCTTTACATCGTGACCATTTGTAGGGCCAAAATAGCGAATATTGAGTCCTTCGAAAATATTTTGTTGATTAGCCAACAACGATTTTACAGAGTTATTAAAGCGCAATACTGCCCGACGACGGCTTTCGGTAAGCAATCCCCATTGGGTAAGTTTACGCGAAATGCGAAAACGCATTCGATTATACCAACTACTGGTATGCAGATGAAGCAAATACTCCTTCATACCCCCCACAGCCCGGTCAATGCTCATGTGGTTGTCATTCAAGATGATGAGCATATTATTGGGTGTGTCAGACACATTATTCAACCCCTCAAAGGCCAATCCGCCACTCATCGCGCCATCACCAATTACAGCCACGACATGACGATTGTCTTCTCCTTTTTTGACCGCAGCAAGCGACATACCTAAGGCAGCCGATATTGAGTTGGAGGCATGTCCACAAGCAAAGGTGTCATACTCACTCTCTTGGGGCGAAGGGAAGGGACGAATGCCGTGCAACTTACGATTGGTATGAAAGGCATCACGCCGACCTGTGAGTATTTTATGACCATAAGCTTGGTGGCCAACGTCCCACACGATACGGTCGTAAGGGGTATCAAACACGTAGTGCATGGCCACAGTTATCTCGACCAGCCCCAAGCTTGAAGCGAAGTGGCCAGGATTGTCGGCTAACTCGTTAATGATGTCGCGACGCAATTCGTCACACACCACGGGCAATTCGTCAACTGAGAGTTTTCGTAGGTCAGCAGGTGAGTTGATATGTTGCAGATACTTAAATTGTTCTTCGTGTTCCATTCTATCAATATCCTATTGATTGATTTATAGGAAAGTGCATAGCACTCCAATATAACGAAGCAAATTTAGTACTTTTTTATTAAAAATGGAGGGAGAAACAAATAAACTGCAATTGGGCCTCACCCCCTAACCCCCTCTCCTTGAGGAGAGGGGGACTGAAGTCACCTTTTTCTCCCCAATTTCTTGCTTGAGATATTTCCTGAAAATGAGCAAGAAAAGGTGACTTATTCCCCCTCTCCTCAAGGAGAGGGGGTTAGGGGGTGAGGCCCAAATTGCAGTGAATCTTTCCATTAATCTATGACTCACATAAATAAAAAGATTTATCTACCTTGCGAAGGTTCAAAAAAAATCCCTCACAGTCAAACAAGTAACTGTAAGGGATTTGCTTTTTGTATCAGAACGAGGTACTATACCTTGATTTCTACTTCAACACCGCAAGGCAATTCAAGCTTCATCAAAGCGTCAACAGTCTTAGTTGTTGAGCTGTAGATGTCGATGAGACGCTTGTAAGTAGAGATTTCGAACTGTTCGCGGCTCTTCTTATTAACGAAAGTAGAGCGGTTAACAGTGATGATGCGCTTGCGAGTAGGGAGAGGAATAGGACCACTTACTACTGCGCCTGTAGCCTTAACGTTCTTAACGATCTTCTCAGCTGACTTCTCAACGAGCGTGTGATCGTAGCTTTTCAGCTTGATACGAATTTTTTGACTCATTTTGTTTAAATATGTATTATGTTTGTATGAAACACCTCGTCGTGGTAGGTGGGATAAGAGTCATTCGTTATCCCACCCCCATACGAAGTAAAATGTTATTGCTTTTAAGCTTCGGTTAATTACTTAACCAAGTCAACACGACCATTAATCTCTTCGAGAACTGCCTTAGCAATGCTTGAAGAAACAGGAGCGTGGTGGTCATACTGCATAGAGCTTGATGCACGACCAGAAGTGATAGTACGGAGAGCTGTTACATAACCGAACATTTCTGCCAGAGGAACCATAGCCTTAACGATACGAGCACCGCTACGGCTGCTTTCCATACCTTCTACTTGACCACGACGCTTGTTCAAGTCACCGATAACGTCACCCATGTTTTCTTCAGGAGTAACAACTTCGAGCTTCATGATAGGCTCCATCAAAACGGGGCCAGCCTGAGAGCAAGCGTTCTTGTAAGCCTGGAGGGCAGCGATTTCGAATGACAACTGGTCAGAGTCAACGGGGTGGAATGAACCATCGAGCAACTCAACCTTCAAGCTATCCAAGGGGAAGCCACCGAGCACACCACTCTTCATAGCGTTCTCGAAGCCCTTCTGTACTGAAGGAATAAATTCCTTAGGAATGTTACCACCAGTTACCTTGTTGATGAACTGCAGACCGCCTTCCTTGAAGTCTTCGTCAACAGGACCAACGTTTACGATGATATCGGCGAACTTACCGCGACCACCAGACTGCTTCTTGTAAACTTCGCGGAGGTTAACCGTCTTAGTAACGGCCTCCTTGTAGTTAACCTGAGGCTTACCTTGGTTACATTCAACCTTGAACTCACGCTTCAAACGGTCAATGATGATGTCCAAGTGAAGCTCACCCATACCTGAGATTACTGTCTGACCGCTTTGTTCGTCAGTCTTAACAGTAAAGGTAGGATCTTCTTCAGCCAACTTAGCCAAACCTTGTGACAACTTGTCGAGGTCCTTCTGAGTCTTAGGCTCTACTGCGATACCAATAACGGGATCGGGGAAGTCCATTGACTCGAGTACGATAGGAGCATCTTCGTCGCAAAGTGTATCACCAGTGTGAATATCCTTGAAACCAACACCTGCACCAATATCACCAGCTGAGATTACTTCAACAGGGTTTTGGTGGTTAGAGTGCATCTGGAACAAACGAGATACGCGTTCCTTCTTGCGTGAACGAGTGTTGTAGATGTAAGAACCAGCTTCAATCTTACCAGAGTAAACACGGAAGAATGTCAAACGACCAACGTAGGGGTCAGTTGCAATCTTAAATGCGAGAGCTGAAGTGTGTTCGTCTTCGCTAGGCTTGCGGTCTTCCTCTTCACCAGTTTCGGGGTTAGTACCTACGATGTTGGGAGTATCGAGAGGAGAAGGCAAGAACATACATACGTAGTCGAGCAATGTCTGAACACCCTTGTTCTTGAATGAAGAACCCTGCGTCATAGGAACGATATCCATAGCCAAAGTACCCTTACGGATAGCGGCTACAATTTCCTCTTCTGTGATAGAAGAAGGATCTTCGAAGAACTTCTCCATCAAAGCTTCGTCGCACTCAGCAGCGGTTTCAACCATCTTGTCGTGCCACTCTTGAGCTTCGTCTTGCAATTCAGCGGGGATGTCGTCTACTTCGTATTCAGCACCCATTGTCTCATCGTGCCAGAAGATAGCCTTCATCTTGATGAGGTCAACGATACCCTTGAAGTTCTCTTCAGCACCGATAGGAATTGAGATTACACAGGGGTTAGCGCCAAGGATAGCCTTCATCTGGCGTACTACCTCGAAGAAGTCAGCACCAGAGCGGTCCATCTTGTTAACGTAACCGATACGAGGAACGTTGTACTTATCAGCTTGACGCCATACGGTCTCTGACTGAGGTTCAACGCCACCTACTGCACAGTAAGTTGCAACTGCACCATCGAGTACACGGAGTGAACGTTCCACCTCAGCGGTAAAGTCCACGTGTCCCGGAGTATCAATCAAGTTAATCTTGAAAGTTTGATTATTCCAGTTCCAAGAGCAAGTAGTGGCAGCAGAGGTAATAGTGATACCGCGCTCTTGTTCCTGAGCCATCCAGTCCATTGTAGCGCCACCATCGTGCACCTCGCCAATCTTGTGAGTCTTACCTGTGTAGAACAAGATACGCTCAGAAGTTGTGGTCTTACCGGCATCGATGTGAGCCATGATACCGATGTTACGAGTCAAATGTAAATCGTGCTTTGCCATCGTTTAATGTATTCTCAAATAAAATTAGAATCTGAAGTGAGCGAATGCGCGGTTAGCCTCAGCCATACGGTGCATATCTTCCTTACGCTTGAAGGCACCACCTTGTTCGTTGAATGCGTCCATGATTTCAGCAGAGAGCTTGTCAGCCATAGTCTTACCACCACGCTTACGAGCGAAGGCGATCATATTCTTCATGGCTACTGACTCCTTACGGTCGGGACGAATTTCAGTAGGAACTTGGAAAGTTGCACCACCGATACGGCGGCTCTTAACCTCTACCTGAGGAGTGATCTTGTCGAGGGCTGCCTTCCAGATTTCGAGGGCGCTCTTCTCTTGATCCTTCATCTTCTCACCAACGATGTTAAGTGCGTTGTAGAAGATTTCGTAAGAGATTGACTTCTTACCGTCGTACATCAAGTGATTTACGAACTTAGACACTTTTTGGTCACCAAATACGGGATCGGGAAGGATCACACGCTTCTTAGGCTTTGCTTTTCTCATTTTGAGTAAAAATTGGTTTTATTAGGGCTGCAATTCAGTTCTTCAACTCCCCATTGGGACGTTTACTCAACCGCTGCAAACCAAAGTAAAAAAAAATATATTTGTAATTGTGCAGATGTGTGATGAATGTGCAAATACGTGATTACACCCCTACCACACGTTAAGCCTTCTGCTTGACTTTAATCATGTTGTAGAAAAGTCAAATATGCAAATGCGGAAAATACAAATTCAGCTACGCCTTATCGAAGCCAAATCTTCGTTAAAGCATTCATTATTTGCTTTTTTCTCACATTTGCACATTTGCAATTCTATTGAGCTTTAGTTATGCGCTCAGATTACTTCTTAGCGGCCTTAGGACGCTTTGCACCATACTTAGAACGGCGCTGAGTACGATTAGCAACACCAGCAGTATCGAGTGTACCGCGAACGATGTGGTAACGTACACCAGGGAGGTCCTTTACACGACCACCACGTACGAGTACGATGCTGTGCTCTTGCAAGTTGTGACCTTCACCAGGAATATAAGAGTTGACTTCCTTAGAGTTAGTCAAACGTACACGAGCTACCTTACGCATAGCTGAGTTAGGCTTCTTAGGTGTGGTGGTATATACACGCACACAAACGCCACGACGCTGGGGGCATGAATCAAGCGCGGGTGACTTACTCTTGTCAGCTGCTACGCTTCTGCCCTTACGTACTAATTGTTGAATAGTAGGCATTTCTTTATTTTTTTATTGTTATATATTGTTTTATTTTTTGCGATATCAAGAAGTATAGGTTTACACTACACCATTCGGGCTGCAAAGTTAGTACTTTTTCTTTTAACTACCAATAAAATACTTGTCTTTATCAGCAAGTTTTTTTACATTTTTCGTAAAGCAAACGGTAAGCATCACCTGTGCTTTGTCAATTGTTGTGTTTGATAAATTGCAATTTATCTCACTCATCTCTATACGTTTTCATTACCCTTGTATTATCTTTCATGTTTCATTTTTATGTTTCAGCTTATTGATTATCAACACTTTTGAAGACTGAAACATAATACTTAAATGTTTCATTTTTAGTTTCATTTTTCAAAACACTGAGGGAGCGCTTTCACGCTCCCTCAGTGTTTTTGAATCGCTCCCACAGAGGTTTTGAATCGCTCCCACAGTGTTTTTGTTTTTCTCCCTCAGTGTTTTTA
>ENA-UPWO01000055-UPWO01000055.1-human-gut-metagenome-genome-assembly--contig:-NODE-55-length-67737-cov-16.382072_pt1 | contig 67737 bp, 67 predicted proteins | sample MGYA00250056_ERZ773388 | MGnify/ENA primary metagenome ERZ773388 (study PRJEB29103, sample SAMN06112004) | human gut metagenome | biome: human gut; feature: ankylosing spondylitis patient; material...
GGCAAATTTTGCGTAAAAAAATCACTTTCTCCCGAAAAATTTTTGAGATTTTTTTTCTTTCTCAGCAGCAAATTTCCTGCTTGTTTTTTTCCGGCATTTTTCACTATTATCGGCGAAAACGTAAAAATGCGCTCTGCTTTCGCAGAGCGCACGAGAAACTATCTGTTATTTTTCGTAAGTGAAGTTATTAATATGCGGCCGCAGGTCCTCGCCTTCCTGTGCTTCGGCAGACAGAACAGCCTGAACAATGATAGCATTCTCCAGACGTTTCTTTTGCAGACGGCAACCATACTCATACGGCTTGGTAATATCGCCGTTAATTAAATCCGCATTGGCGTGGCAGCCACCGCTGCAGAAGAAGCGTGCCCAGCATTTGCTGCACTCCGGCTTAGTAAGAACATGGGTATGACGGAACTTCTGCACCATTTCAGGTGTAACAATACCGGTATCCAAGGTGCCCATCTTATATTGTTCGCGGCCTACAAACTGATGGCACGGGTAAATATCGCCATCGGCAGTAATGCAATAGTATTCATGACCGGCGCCGCAGCCAGCCAGACGCTTAGCTACGCACGGACCGTTATCAAGTGCTACATTGAAATGGAAGAAGTCAAAGGGATTGCCTTCACGACGACGCTCCAGATATGCACGTGCCAGCTTATCGTATTCATCGAAAATTACCGGCAAATCGTCCTCGGTCAATACCCAAGGCTCGTCAATACCTACTACGGGCTCTACGGAAATCTCCTTGCCCACCTTGGTCATATCCAGCACATCCTCACAGAAGTGGGTGCTGAAATGGGTATAGGTTCCGCGCAGATAGTAGTTTTTACCCTCGCGGCTGTCGATTACCTTCTTGAAGCCACGCACTGCTGCATCATAGCTGCCGGCTTTATTCGGGAACGGACGCATAGCGTCATGAGTTTCCTTCTTGCCATCCAGGCTCAGAACCAACATAACACGGTTATCGTTGAGGAATTTGATATTATCATCATTCAAAAGAGTACCGTTGGTAGTAAGCGTCAGCTTAATATTCTTACCGGTTTCTTTTTCGCGACGGCGTACATATTCAGTGATATGTACAACAACCGGCCAGTTCATCAGCGGTTCACCGCCGAACATATCCAGCTCCAGATTATGGCGCTTCTTACTGCCTTCAATAGCAAACTCGATAGCCTTTTCTGCAGTTTCCTTGCTCATGAGCTGACGGCAGCCACCGAAGGAGCCGGTATCAGCAAAACAGTAACCGCAACGCAGATTGCAATCATGGGTTACAAGCAGACACAGAGATTTAACAATCGGCTTTTCGGCGAAAGTCGGCGGCACGTCAAAGGAAGGGCTGAAAAGCAGACCTTCGTCCTGCAGACCGTGCATTTCTTCCAATGCATCACGCAGATCCTCTTCGCTGTATTTATCCTTCAAAGCGGCCATAGCCTCAGCATCATTGCTGCCGTTATAATAATCGAGTAAATCGTAAATAACATCGTCTACAAGATGAACGGCACCGCTGTTGATATCCAGCACAGCCATGTTATCATCAAGACGCATTTTATGTATCAGCATGTATTCCAACCTTTCTTTTTTACATAGATAGTAAAACAGCCCCCTGCACCAGACAGGGAGCTGCGTTAAGCTCAGATATTATTTGCAGTGTTCGCAAACCTGATTGCCAACGGTGCAGGAAGTTTTGCAAGCGGATTGGCAGGAAGCCGGGCACTCGCCGCAGCCACCGGTACGCAGAGTTTTGTTCAGCATTGCTTTATTAACAGTTTTGATGTGTTTACGCATAACGATTACCTCCAAAAAAATATATTATTACTTGTCTTATTTTACCTTGTTTTCGCTTATTTTGCAAGAATTTTTTTGAGTTAATCATTCACAGAAACTGTTTCCCGACCTATATTCTTCTATGGCATTATCTGTCTAGATTACCGATATTTTTACACTCCTTCGTTCCCCAAAATTAAAATGCAGAAAAGTAACATTGATCGCACGGATAGAAATAATTTAATATTATTTTTTGCTATTTGCTACCCAACATCAATAATATATAGTCATGCATTCATAGTAAAATTTACCATAATATGCTAGAATATTTTTTGAAGATTATATAGGAGGTCTGCTATGAAAACAATACGTATTTTAATCCTTCTGAGCGCTGCCGCCATGCTGACGTATGGTATCTGCAATAGAGAATATCTTGCCGTCTGGCGCAAGGCAGCGACAATTTGTCTGGAGTGTATCGGCATTGGTTAAACGTAAGCTTATACAGATTTGCACCGCCCTCCTATATAACGGCAATCTTTCAGGCTTTACCGATGGCAATATCTGGAAAGGCAGCAGCAAAAATATCTGCCTGCCGGGGTTAAACTGCTATTCCTGCCCCGGAGCCTTGGGCGCCTGCCCGCTTGGTTCGCTGCAAAGCTCGCTCAGCGGTGTATTTTTGCGCATTCCCTTCTATGTGCTGGGCTTCATTCTGCTCTTTGCGTTAATCTTTGCGCGTCTTATCTGCGGCTGGGGTTGTCCCTTCGGCCTCGTGCAGGAATTGCTCTACAAAATTCCTACGCCTAAGCTGCAGCGCAACCGCTTTACCTATCTGCTCAGCTATCTGAAATATTTTACCGCGCTGATTTTTCTCCTGCTTTTACCCTTAGCCTTTTATCATTTCACCGGCAGCGGCGTGCCAGCCTTCTGTAAATTTATTTGCCCCGCAGGCACACTTGAGGCAGCCATGCCCTTAGCCTTTTTCAACCCGCAGTTGCGTGAGCTTTTAGGACAGCTTTTTCTTTGGAAGCTGTCGCTGCTGTGCCTGACTGTACTTGCAGCCATTTTTATCTACCGCCCCTTCTGCCGCTTCATCTGTCCTTTAGGCGCTATTTACGGACTGTTTAATAAAATCTCCCTCTTTGGCATGAAGGTAAATACCGTAAAGTGCATCAACTGCGACCGTTGTATGGAGCATTGCAAAATGGATTGCCGTCATGTAGGCGACAGCGAATGCATTGCCTGCGGTGAATGCCGCAAGGTCTGTCCGGTAAAGGCAATTTCTCTCGGCAAAAAGTTTTAATTTATACACACCATTTTCTCTTATTCTTATAAGGAGGTCAACATGAAAAAATTTCTGCTAACCTTATCAATGACTGCACTGCTATTCTTTACCGCAGGCTGCAGCTGCCCCTTCTCCGATAAAACTGCCGACAGCAAACCGCAGATGAACACCGCGGCTGCCTCAGCTGCCGAAGTCGCACCCGATTTCAGCTACAAAGAGTTAGGCAGCGGCAAAACCATGCGCCTGAGTGACTTAAAGGGCAAGCCTGTCTTTATCAATTTCTGGGCGACCTGGTGCCCTCCCTGTGTCGGCGAGCTGCCGCATATTGAAAAGAAATACGCCGAATACAAAGACAAAATGCATTTTGTTATTCTCAGCGTAGATGATAACGAACAGGATCCTGCTCGTTTCATCCAAAGCAAGGGCTACACCTTCCCCGCTGCCTACGGTGATCATCAGGCACTCGGACGTGCCTACGGCATTGACGCTATTCCGGCGTCCTACATCATCAGCGCCGACGGACATATAGTTGCACGCATCGTCGGCAGCATGAACGAGTCTTCCCTCGACGCTTTCCTGCAGAAGGCCTTCTAAAAAGCTAAAAGCAGTCCCGCAACCTTTTTATAAGATTGCAAGGACTGCTTTTTTATGCCTTCAGCCAGATGCCGGCCTTATAACCGCGCACACCCAGCATCGCCGCACCAATGCAGAGCACAACATCAGGAATAACCTGCAGAATACCGCAGTACCAGATAACCGCCCACACAGAAATCGGTGCATTGATTATATAATTGGATACAACATAGAACCATACAAGTCCGAACAGATAAACAATAACCATACCGGCAAGATTTGCTTCCATCAGACTGCGGAAATTGATTTGATTAGCCTTGCGTGCCCAGGCTCCGTTTACCCAAGCCTGTACGATAAAGCCAAGCAGATATCCGAAAGTCGGCTGCGCTATATATCCCGGGCCGCCGCCTGATGCAAAAACAGGAATGCCGACCAGACCCATGACAACATAGGTGCCGACGGCAATCGCACCCAGACGCGGTCCGAGCAGCAACCCGGCCAATAAAGTAAACAAAAACTGCAGTGTATAGACATCGGTGCCTACCGGAATTTTTATAAAAGTTCCCACAGTTATAAGCGCAATAAACAATGCGCATAAAATCAGTTCCTTCGTACTCAAATGCATATTTTACGCCTCCAAAGCTTCTGTAATCTCTGTTACAGTTCATAGTTTATAGGATACGCAAGTTTTTATTTATTGTCAACCTGTTTTATTTTTTCGGTTAACATTGGTTGCAAAGGAAAAGGGAGACAAAGCGTCTCCCTAAATTTTACTTAGCGCACAAATATGTCGCGTACAATATTGATATCAATGCCCTTGGTCTGCAAAAAGCCGAAGAAATAGGCCTGCTCTAAACGTCTCTTAAAGCCCTCGAGTCCGTTTCCGTCATCAGCAACGGTTACGCGGTACATTTCGAAAGGTGCCTTTTGATAAGTCGCCGCTGTATTAACACCTACATGACCAGTCAGCGCCCTGTAAAAACCGTATTTTTTCGCTGCATCAATAACCCTATTGTTATAGCTGCCGTTAGGATAAGCCAGAGTACGCACAATATATCCGTCGAATTTCTTCTTCAGCCAATAACGTGACGTATCCGTTTCCCACACCAAATATTTTTCATCGATAGCAGCCAACGGATTATGGCTGTAGGTATGCGAACCAAGCTCCATACCGGCAGCAATAAGCTCCTTGATTTCCTGCTCATTCATATGCAGCTCATCGCCGATGTCTCTATTGATGACAAAGAAAGAACCTTTGGCATCATATTTCTGCAATAACGGCAGCACTACACTGTGATTATTCTTATAGCCATCATCAAAGCTCAAGGCAACATACTTATCTACACTTTTTCCCTGCTGCAGACGCTCTGCCAGCTCTGCTACCGTCACAATCGTGTAGCCCTGCTCCTTCAGGTACTTCAAATGTGCTTCAAACAGCTCCGGCTTCATAATCAGCGTTTTAGGCCAGTCTGCGCCTTCTTCCGGACCAACAGCGTGATACATCAGTACCGGCGCACCAGTTTTTCTGAAGGCCGCATATTCCTGCTGCCAACGCTCGCCGTTAAGCTTCCATGCAACACCTGCAGCCGCCAAAAGTACGACAACCAGCGCCAGGAATACTAAGCATACTTTCTTAATCATTTATCTGCTTTCTCCAATTCCATACCTAAACCTACTGCAATATCCTGCAGCTTTTTCAAACGATGATTTATGCCGGATTTACCCAAGCCACCTGAATATTCCACCAAATCATTTAACGATACATCCGGATACTGCAGTCGCAGACGCGCCGTATCCTGCAATCCCTGAGGCAGCTCGCTCAGCCCCATATGCTCATCAATATAATGAATGCAGCTTACCTGACGCACGGCAGCCTTAACCACCTTGTTCAGGTTCGCAGTTTCGCAATTTACCGCTCTATTGACATTATTGCGCATTTCTTTGACAATACGGACATTTTCCAGCTCCATCATCGCATTATGTGCACCGATAACGCTCAAAAAGCTGATAATGCTTTCGCCATCCTTCAGATAAACAATATACTCATTTTTTCTGTCAGTCAGCTTGGCCTTCAAGGAAAAGCTCTGCATAACCTTAATAATCGTCTGTGCAAAATCCTCGTTACCGGTAACCATCTCCAGATGGTAATCACTGGCCGGACGGCTGATACTGCCGCCACCCAAAAAGGCTCCGCGCAAAAAGGTGCGCTTGCCCTCGTGATGTGAGAGCAATGGATTTTTTAAATCGCCCTCTACACTTAAGAGCTGCAGCTCGTTCAGTGCCTTGCTTACCTGCGGCGCCGGCACTACATGTACCTGATAACGGTTATTCTTCTTCAAACGGCGTGAACGGGTAATAACTACCTCCGTCTGCACTTGATAATTGCTCTTCAGCAGCTGCAGTACACGTCTGGCCAAAGCAGCATTTTCTGTTGAAAAGTGGATACCTATATTCATACCGCGGATGACAATCGCACCGCTCATACGCAAAAGACCGAGCAGCTCTGCTTTGTCACCGGTCGCATCGTTAGTTTCTATACGAGATAATTCATTTTTTACATCATTGGAAAAAGACAAGCAGACTCCTCCCTTCTCAGCCGACAAGGCTGCAGCGTCTGTTTTTATTTCTGTTTATACAACTTCTTCATGCCAGCACGCATAAAGAAGTAATCAAAAAACTGCATACCGCGCCCAAAAAGACGCAGACGATAAATCAAAGCAATAAGTACACGCGCTAATTTACGCGGATCATGGCGCACCAAATCATCCTTACTTATCAGACGCGCCGGTACAACCGTAATTCCCAGACTGCGGATTTTATCAATATCCGGCGTAATCGGACGTGAACCCTCTGCATCATACTGACGCAGCTGCTCCGAAGTAACATCCTGGGAATTGACAATAGCGTAATCCAAGAACTGTGTACCGACATGGTCAACCAACGCCTGCACATGGTCATAAGCACCATAGCCGTCGGTTTCGCCAGGCTGTGTCATAACATTGCAGATATAGATTTTGATAGCATTGGACCTGACAACAGCATCACGGATTCCCTCAACCAGCAGGTTAGGAATAACACTGGTATACAGGCTGCCCGGTCCGAAAATAAGCACATCGGCATTTAAAATAGCATCAATAGCGCCGTTGGCTGCCTGTGCATCCGCCGGCAGCATCATCATCTTCTTAATATGCTTGTGCACCTTAGGAATCTCGGATTCGCCAGTCACAACACTGCCGTCAGTCATCCGCGCCTGCAGGCGGATATCCTCCAGTGTAGACGGAATAACCCTGCCGCGTACCTTCAGAATCTGGCTCGTAGCATTGAGTCCGGCCTCCATGCCGCCCTCGGCCTGTGCCATCGCCGCAATAAACAGATTGCCGAAGCAATGCCCTGCAAGCGGGGAATCGCCCTGAAAGCGATACTGCATCAAACGTTCCATCAGCGGCTCACGGTCAGCAAGAGCCGTCAAGCAGTTACGCAAATCACCGGGAGGAATAATACCCAGCTCCTTGCGCAGACGTCCGGAAGAACCGCCGTCATCAGCAGTTGTTACTACGGCCGTACAGTTATTAGTGATATACTTCATGCCGCGCAAAAGCGTCGACAAACCGGTACCTCCGCCGACAACGGTGATAGCAGGTCCGCGTGTCAGCTTGCGCTGCATAAAAATCGTTTCCATCAATGAACCGTTTTTGTCGGGCACTACAACAGATACTACCGAACTGATTAAGCGGCGTGTTCCGTACACCATAATAGCAAAGCCTACAATAAGAAAGCCCACGCCCATCGTCATAATCAGGCCGTTTGAATAGCGTCCTGTTGTCAGATAGGTCATCTGGAAGAGCAGTTCTTCTGCCTTGCCCATCAGCTGATAATTAAAAAACAAAGCCAGTCCCAAAGCACATAAAAGTACACCTACCGCAAAAAGCAGCAGCCAGCGCTTCAAATTAATGCCGGGACAAAGCCAACTAATCCAACCCATTAGGCTCCTCCCTTACTTTCTGTGAGGAATATCACGATGCGTCACATCAACGCTGTAACCCTTTTCACGCAGATATTCGTACAATTTATTGGCAATAAAAACGCTGCGGTGCTGTCCGCCTGTGCAGCCTACGCTGATAACAAGCTGTGCCTTGCCTTCGTTAATATATTGCGGTACAAGAAAATCAAGCAGCTGCTCCTCCAGCTTAAGATACTGGAAGGTCTGCGGATAGCGGCAGATAAAATCCGCTACCGGGCGGTCGTTGCCAGTCATATTGCGCAGCTCCTCCACATAAAACGGATTCGGCAAAAAACGCACATCCAGAACCAGATCGCTGTCCAGCGGCAGACCATGCTTGAAGCCGAACGAACGCACAACAATGCCCATACGCTCTTTAGAAGAGCCCTCGCCAAACATTTCCGTTACCTTAGCCTTCAGCTGTGCCGTTGTCAGCGTCGAGGTATCAATAATATGCGTAGCCTTTTCGCGCAGCGGATCAAGCAATTCACGCTCACAGGTAATATTCTTCAGCAAGGTATTGCGCTCACCCAAGGGATGACGACGACGCGTTTCCTTGTAACGGCGCACCAGTGTCGCATCGGAAGCATCCAAAAACAGCAGCTCATATTTTTGGCCGCTGGCCTCCATCTCATCCAAAACCTGCAGCAGCTTATCAAAAAAGCGTCCGCCACGGATATCAACAACAAGAGCTACCTTTTCCTCCGAGGTCTGACGACACAGCTCCGCAAACTTAGGAATCAAGGTTGCCGGCAAATTGTCAATGCAAAAGAAATTTAAATCCTCCAGGGTACGCACAACCTGCGTTTTACCTGCACCGGACATACCGGTAATAATAAGAAAGTGTGACTGCATTTTGCTTCACCTCTTGAAAGTCATTAGTAAATTATATTATATCATAAAATTTGCCGTAGAGGGCAGTGCGTAAGCAAATAAATGATGGATTGATGATATGGATTGGTGATGTGGAAGACAGTGCGTTATCAAATAAATGCGTGCGTCAGAACGTGCCGGATTCAAAGAAGCAATCCCGACGGCGTATTTTTCATACGTCGAAGGATTGGTGATGCGGAAGATGGTGCGTTATCTAATAAATATGTGCGTCAGAACGTGCCGAATTCAAAGAAGCAATCCCGACGGCGTATTTTTCATACGTCGAGGGATTGATGATGCGGAAGATGGTGCGTTATCACGCACGCATAAAAAAATAAGCAGACTGGTCGCAACTCCAGTCTGCTTATCTTTTTGAGATTTTAAGGTGTAAGATTTATATTAAAAATTCATGGAAAACTAATTAATCAAGATTCGGCATGCTGCGCGGACGATCAAGATCCTTGAGCATCTGCATATCTCGGTCAGTACCGCGGCCGGCAGTAGTCAGATAACCGCCGATCATAATGCCGCTTGCACCGCCATTGAGTGCCAGTGCCTGCAGGTCACGCAGGTTTACTTCGCGGCCGCCTGCGGTACGGATTTGTGCCTTCGGCAGAACAAAACGGAAAACAGCGAACGCACGCAGGATTTCCAGCGGCGGCAGCGGTTTGTTGTTTTCAAACGGAGTGCCCGGAATCGGAGTCAGCATATTCAGAGGTACGCTGTCAATACCAAGCTCCTTCAGAGTGAAGGCCCATTCTACACGCTGCTCGCGTGTTTCGCCAAGGCCTAAAATACCACCGCTGCAAACGCGCAGGCCGGCAGCCTGTGCATTTTTGATGGTAACAAATTTATCAGCATAGGTATGAGTGCTGCAGATATTCGGGAAATTGCTGCCTGCGGTTTCCAGATTGGAATGATAGCGGGTTACACCTGCTTTGCGCAGCTCTTTTGCCTGCTCTACAGTCAAAATGCCCAAAGAAGCGCAAACCTCAATATGCAGTTCTTCTTTAATACGTTTCAGGGTACGGCAGATATTTTCAAAGTCATCGGCCTTGCTCTGTCCGCGACCGCTGGTAACGATGGAGAAGCGTACAGCGCCTGCTTCCTTAGCTTTTTTAGCTGCATTGAAGATTTCCTCTTCGCTCAGCAGACCGTATTCCTTAACACCGGTATGATAATGTGCGGATTGTGCGCAGAACTTGCAGTTCTCGCTGCATTTACCGCTGCGGCCGTTGATGATTGCACAGCAGTCAACAGCATCGTCGGCATATTTTTGGCGAATCTTGTCAGCCATGGCCAAAAGCAGCATGGTGTCGTCATCGCTCACGTTAATCAAAAATTCAGCTTCTTCTTTAGTAATATCCTGACCGTTCAAAACCTTCTCGGCCAGTGCAATAATCTTTTGCATTGTAATTCACATCCCTAACCTTAGTAGTTAACCGGTACTATTCGTTAGTTAACTGTATCTATTATATAGCAGAATTTCGCTTGCGTCAACCGTTAATTTACTTAAGTTAACATGAGTGTAACAAAAAGCACGCCATGCCGCAAGCCGAAGTTCACAGCGCAGCGCGCTATTACATTAATTATCAGCGAATACCCGCAATCCCCAAAATCAAGCCCAAAACACCGCTCATGCACAGTGTACGGATAACGCTTACCTTATGACGGATACACCACAGGGAAATCGGCAAAACAATACAGCCAAGCAAATCCACCTTGGTAAAATCCTTCGGCAAAGTTTCCGTATTCCACAGCGCCAGCATTACAAAGCTCAGTCCGGCAGAGCAGATGAGTGCCACAACCGCAGGACGCAGGCCGTTCAGAATACCGCGAATCGGACCGATATCGCCATATTTAAAGAATAATTTTGCGAGTGCCAGTACAATGAACACCGAAGGGAAAACAAAGCCCACAGTTGCCGCAACAGCACCGGGCAAACCTGCAACTTTCGTACCGACGAACGTCGCCGCATTGATACCGATAGGGCCCGGTGTCATCTGCGAAATCGTAAAAATATCAATAAACTGCGGCATAGTCATCCATGCATGATTTTCAATAACCTCCGCCTGAATCAACGGCATAGAAGCATAGCCGCCGCCGACGCAAAAGGCACCAACCTTGACAAAGCTCCAGAAAAGCTCCCAATAAATATACATCTCGCTACCTCCTTACGCGTACTTTTTGTCACGCAGCAGGAAGAAGCCGATAACAGCATCCACAATTACTGCATACATCAGATTTACATTAAAGAAATAATTGGCAATGAATGTACCGACAATAATCAAAAGCGGCAGTGCCAATTTTTTCTTCAGCTCCTTTTTGAGCAGGTCAATCGCTACATTGATGATAATAGCCGTCGCGCCGCACTGCATGCCCTTCAAAACAAGCTGAATGTACTGGTTATGTGCAAAGGCATCATAAGCGTAGGAAATAGCGCTCAGGGTAATCAGCGGCGGCAGAATAGTTGCCAGCAAAGCAGTAAGCGTACCGCGGATACCGCCAAGCTTGTAGCCCATGCTGATTGCCGCATTGGCTGCCACAACACCCGGCGCGGACTGCGCAATCGCCACCAGGTTCAGCGCTTCCTTATCATCCATCCATTTATACTCGTCAACAAATTTGGCCTTCAGCAACGGAATGATTACAAAACCGCCGCCGATAGTAAAGGCACTAATTATAAAGGTCGATTTAAACAGCTTCCAGTAAAAATCTTTTTCGGCTGCAGCTTCACCCATTATCAACAGCTCCTTCTGTCTATAGAATGAAATTATTATAGCATATTTGCCAGCAAAAAAACATAATTAGAATACACTAATACCTAGAAAATTTTTCACATCAGCTTTTTTGTAACAAAAAAGCACACCCTGCTACCAAATTAGTAACAGGGTGTGCTATCTATAGCCTACTCAAGCTATATTATACAGTTTTGACATCCGGTCTGCAGCTTACATCATACCGGGCATGCCGCCACCCATCGGAGGCATTGCCGGCATAGCAGCGCCTTCCTTAGCAGGTTTGTCAGCTACGATGGATTCAGTGGTCAAAACCATAGAAGCGATGCTTGCAGCATTTTGCAGTGCGCTTCTGGTAACCTTAGTCGGGTCAACGATACCTGCTTCGATCATGTCAACATACTCTTCGGTCAGAGCGTTGAAGCCATAGCCTTTGCGGCTGCGTTTGATAGTATCAACGATAACAGCGCCTTCCAGGCCAGCGTTGTAAGCGATTTGACGAACAGGCTCTTCAATAGCGCGTTTAACGATTTCTACGCCGGTCTTCTCATCGCCGGTAGCTTTGATTTTTGCCAGAGCAGGCTGTACTTGCAGCAGAGCAGTACCGCCGCCGGCAACAATGCCTTCAGCAACAGCAGCGCGGGTAGCGTTCAGAGCATCTTCAATGCGCAGTTTTTTATCTTTCAGCTCCACTTCGGTAGCAGCGCCGACTTTGATAACAGCTACGCCACCGGCCAGTTTAGCCAGACGTTCTTGCAGTTTTTCTTTATCGAAATCAGAAGTGGTTTCCGGAATTTGTGCACGGATTTGAGCAACACGTGCAGCAATAGCATCTTTATCACCCAGGCCATCAACGATAGTAGTCAATTCTTTGGTTACACGAACCTGACCTGCGCGGCCAAGGTCTGCCATGCTTGCGCTGTCCAGTTTACGGCCAACTTCTTCACTGATAACGGTTGCACCGGTCAGAGTAGCGATATCCTGCAGCATTGCTTTACGACGGTCGCCGAAGCCAGGAGCTTTAACAGCAACAGCCTTGAAGGTGCCACGCAGTTTGTTAACAACCAGGGTTGCCAGTGCTTCGCCTTCAACATCTTCAGCGATGATTAAGAGTTCGCCGCCGTTTTGAACAACTTTTTCCAGAACCGGCATAATGTCGGCAATCATGGTGATTTTTCTATCAGTAATGAATACGTACGGATTGCTCAGTACAGCTTCCATTTTATCAGCATCGGTTGCCATATACGGGGAAATGTAGCCACGGTCGAACTGCATGCCTTCAACAGTTTCCAGATGAGTTTCCATGGTCTTGGATTCTTCAACAGTGATAACACCGTCGTCGCCAACTTTTTCCATAGCGTCGGCAATCAGGTTACCGATTTCATCATCAGCTGCGGAGATGGAAGCAACTTGTGCTTTTGCAGCCTTGGTTTCAACCTTTTGGGAAACATTTTTCAGTTCGTCAACCAGTACGTCAACTGCTTTTTTGATACCTTTTTTCAGAACCATCGGATTAGCGCCGGCAGCAACGTTGCGCATGCCTTCGTTAATCATAGCCTGTGCCAGAACGGTAGCAGTGGTGGTGCCGTCGCCGGCAACATCGTTGGTTTTGATGGATACTTCTTTAACCAGCTGTGCGCCCATGTTTTCAAACGGATCTTCCAGTTCGATGTCGCGGGCAATGGTTACACCGTCATTGGTGATGGTCGGTGCGCCGAATTTCTTTTCCAGAACAACGTTACGGCCTTTAGGACCGAGGGTTACTTTTACAGCGTCAGCCAAAGCATTTACGCCACGCTCCAGGCTACGACGAGCTTCTTCATTGAACAGAATTTGTTTAGCCATTTTATATCGCTCCTTAAATTACATTTTATTACACTAATTATTGATTATTATCGTCAAAACATTTTGGCTAAGCAGAAAGTGCCAGATGCCAAAAGTAGTGCCGACGGCGTATTTCTGATACGTCCAGGTGCCACTGACAACACATATAGTGCTTTATGCGACGCCAAAAAATTTACTTTTCAATTGTAGCTAAGATATCGCGTTCGCTGAGAATCAGGTAATCCTTACCTTGATGTTTAACAGGAGTTCCGCTGTATTTTGCGAAGATAACTTCATCGCCAACTTTTACTTCAGGTTTAATCAGAGTGCCGTTGTCGCTGTATTTGCCTCTGCCTACAGCCAGAACCTTGCCCTGTTGCGGTTTTTCTTTTACTGCAGTATCCGGCAGGAAAATGCCGCTGGCAGTTTTTTCTTCTACTTCTACAACCTCTACAATTACGTGATCAGCTAATGGTTTTAACATTTTTATAACCCCTTTCGAGTATTCTTACTTACGTGAGAGTAATTTGCTTCTTGGTTATTAGCACTCATTTACTCTGAGTGCTAACCACAATTCTTATTATATCCATATTAGGAAAAATTGCAAGTACTTTTTCGCTGTTTTTTACAAATTTGTCGCAATTTTTGTTTCACGCCCTCAAAAATCGGCTTCAGCACTCTATTTTTTTGCTTCGCAGGCCCAAATTTTTGCTTGAGCACAAAAAAAGAGCAGTTTACACTGCCCTTTCAGCTTATTGTTATCTTTTGGCAGCAGCTGCAATAATGCTTTCCGCCAGCTCCTTTAAGCTTATGCGTTTTGCCATACTGAACTGCTGCATCTTACGATATGCTTCCTGCTCTGTCATTCCGTGCGCTGCCATGAGGATACCCTTGGCACGGTCCAGCAGCTTACGGTTCTCCAGGCTTTCCTTCAGCTTATCAAGCTCCAAATTAAGCTTATGCATTTCCTGAAAGCGTTTGGCCGCAATCTCCATCGCCGGGAAAAGCTGTTCCTCACGCACAGGCTTAACAAGATAAGCAATAACGCCTGCCTCAGATGCCTGCTCAACAATATCCTGCTGACTATATGCTGTAAGCAGTAATACCGGAGCAATATTATCGGCAGCAATGATTTTTGCTGCCGTAATACCGTCCATAATCGGCATTTTAACATCCATAATAATAAAATCAGGCTTCAATTCCGCAGCAAGCTTTACTGCCTCCTGTCCGTTGCCTGCCTCGCCTACTATTTCATGACCGGCATCCGCCAGCATTTCGCGCAAATCAAGACGCAAAATAGCTTCGTCATCTGCCAATAAGATTCTCAGTTTATTTAACATCTTCCAGTCCCCCCTTTGGAATTGTTACTAAAGCAAGTGTACCGCCATCATCACGATTCGTCAAGCTAAAGCTCCCCTGCAGGTCTGCTTCCGCCATAGTCTTGATAATTTTCAGTCCTAAGCTGTGACGGCTGCTGTTTAAAGAAAATCCTTCCGGAAGACCTACACCGTCATCGGCAATCGATAAAACATAACGCTTGCTTTCTTCCGCAAAGCGTACCTTAAGGCTGCCGCCCATGCGTCCTTCGTAAGCATGTTCTATAGTATTCTGCAATAATTCGTTGAGAATCAAAGCGATGCTTGTTGCCTTATCAGACGGCAGCTGTACAGGATCTGCTTTGAAATCGGCATGCAGGATAAATTCCGGATGCAGCATACTGCTGATAATTGCCTGATAAATTCCCTTGGCCACCTTACCGACATCTATCAGACCTGTATCCTGCTGCGAAAGATACTCATGCACAATAGCAATGCTGTTGACTCTGTTGACGCAGTCACGCAAAACTATTTTGGTTTCGTCACACTGTGCGCGACGCTCCTGCAGGCGCAGCAGACTGGCGATGGTCTGCAAATTGTTCTTTACACGATGATGAATCTCTTTAATTACAACAGATTTTATCAGCAGCTCCTCGTCCTTTTTGTGCAGCTCGGTAATATCCTGCAAAATGACAATAGCACAACCGGCCTTAGGCCTGGGAATTACCGGCAGAATACGTATGGAAAGCAAAATGCCATGCATCGTAAATTCCTTGCTTTCCGCCGTGCCTGTTTCTATAACCATCCCGACCAACGGCCAGTTGATAGCAACATCATTAGTACGGCAGCCGACAAGATGGGAAATATCCATAACATCAAACATATGACGCGCACGATTGTTGGCAGCAACAATCACTCTGTTGGCATCCACCACCATAATGCCGTCGGAAGGCAACAGTCGCCGATAGTTGCTGTTATTGCTCACATCCTGGCGCAGATTGCACAAAAGCTCCAGCGACTGCGCAATAATAATATCATCGGGAGCAGCGCTTTCAAAGCTAACGGCACCGTAGCAATGTCCGCGGCTGTCACGCAGCGGAAAAACCTTCAGACTGTTGAACATGCCCAAAGCCCATTCACGCTTGCCGTTAACAGGCACGTTTTTCTGCAGCACACGCGCAACGAGCGGCTCTTCAACCGCACGCACACGTCGCCCTGTCATATCCGGGCGCACATTTCCGACCTGTGTCATCGGCTGCTCCTGCTTATAAACATTAAAAAACTTTTTATTCTCTCCCGGCAGATAAATCGTCACAGCAGCATGTGCTATATCTGCCGCCAGACCGAGTACCTGTGGCATAGCTTGTAAACTGTTTCTTTGTTCTGCTGTTAAATTGCTCAGCATGTTTCCCCTCTTCTTCCTGCTGTTGTCCTTTCCACAGCTTTATCTGATTAATCCACTATTTTATCCACTATATCCACAGGCTTTTCCACAAAAGTAATGCGCTTATATGTGGATATTGCCCGTTTATCCACAATATCCACAGGCTTATGCACTATAAAAGACACTTGTTTAGCCTAATTTCAATGATGGATTAGCGTTCAAGTCCAATGGACTGAAGCTACCGGCCTGATACATAAAATAACCGCGGCAGGCAATCATTACAGCATTATCGGTACACAAAATCGGCGTCGGATGCACCAGCTGGGCACCAATTTCCTCCATAGCCTTTGCCAGTGTGTTTTGCAAAGTTTTATTGGCAGAAACGCCGCCGGCCAGCACAATTTTATTGTAGCCTGTATGCTGCATTGCATGCACCGCTTCCTTAACCAATGCATCAACAACCGCACGCTGGAAGGATGCCGCAACATCGCTGCGGTTCACCTCACGGCCTGCCTGCTGCTGATTATGCAGATAATTGATTACGGCGGATTTCAGACCGCTGAAGCTGAATTCGTAAGGCTTATCCAGACGTGCTACCGGAAAATCAATAGCATGGTCATTGCCGTCCAACGCCAGACGCTCAATTTCCGGACCGCCGGGATAAGGCAATCCCATAACGCGGGCAATCTTATCGAAGGCTTCACCTGCTGCGTCATCACGTGTTTGCCCCAAAAGCTCAAAGCTGTTATAGCCGGTAACCTTCAGCAATGCCGTGTGTCCGCCGCTGACAACCAGCGCCATGAACGGCGGCTTCAGTTCGCTGTCTGCCAAAAAGTTGGCAAATACATGGCCTTCAAGATGGTTGACACCTATCAACGGTTTGTCCGTTGCCCAGGCCAGCGCCTTGGCAGCCGAAAGACCGACAAGCAGCGCGCCGACCAGACCAGGTCCATAAGTAACGGCAACAGCATCTATCTGCTCCATGCCGACGCCAGCCTGAGATAAAGCCTCGTCAATAACAGGCATAATATTCTCGATATGCTTACGCGAAGCAATTTCCGGCACAACGCCGCCGAATTTGCGGTGAATAACGATTTGGGAGGAGATAATGTTGCTCAGTACCTCACGCCCGTTCTTTACTACGGCAGCCGCAGTTTCATCACAGCTGCTTTCAATACCTAAAATATATACATCCTTCTGCTCTTTATTCATGGCCTGCTCCTTCTTTATACAGCCACATTATAACTGCATTTTCATGATTGTCTTCGTAATAATTCGGGCGAATGCCTTCGCTGGCAAAGCCGCAGGTCAGATAAACTTTCTGCGCGGCAATATTTCCCTCGCGCACCTCCAGCGTCATAGCCGTAGCGCCAAGCTCCCAGGCCTTGTTGACCAAGGCTGCCGTCAGGCGCGTACCATAACCCTGGCCACGTTCTTCATCGGCAACAGCCACACGGGTAATCTGCGCTTCGCCTGCCACCAGCCAAAAACCAGCATAGCCTACGAGCTTGCCGGCACATTCCATTACAAGATAAGTAGTCAGCTCATTCGCTATTTCATTGCGCAGCATATTTTCATTCCAGGCATCATAAAAGGATTGTGCCTCTATGGCAACCAAAGCCGGAATATCTGCTTCCGTCATTGCTCTGAAGCTTATTGTTGCTTGTGCTTCTTCTCCCACAATTCCTCAGCCTCCGATCTTCTGATATAGTATGGCTCCAGGCCAAAAATTTTCTTATCGTTTTCTGCATCAAATTCTGCCAAGGCAGTCAAAGCAACAGAGCTGCCTTTAGGCATACGCAATGCTTCGGGTGCCACGCTGATAAAATCAGGCAGACCGTTTTTCGCAAGCTTGCTGCACTCGCCCAAAAGCAACGCAGGGGTTCCCTGCAACGCAATTCTTTCCAACGCTTTTTCCGCACTGACAACCTCAACAGGTGCCAGCTCTACAAGCTCACCATTGCGCCATTCATATAAGGCCTGATAAAAATTGCCCTTTTGCGCATCCAGCACCGGTGACAGCACCCTGCCTTCAAGCTGAATATTATAAGCCATAGCCTTTAAAGTATCAACTCCATGCAGACAGCACTGCCAGCTGTAAGCCATAGCCTCTGCCGTTGCCAAACCGATACGCAAACCGGTAAAAGAACCGGGTCCCATGCTGACAGCCAAAAGCTCAATATCCTGCTTTTGTACGCCGGTACGCTGCAGCAGCTGGTCTAATTGCGGCAGCAGTCCTTCACTATGCGTCATCCCCATATTAATCGTATATTCAGCTAAAATTTCCTTATCACGGCATAATGCAATCGTGCACACCTTGGTGGCCGTATCAATTGCCAAAGTCAGCATCTTCTTCTACCTCCCGCAGCAGTTTTTCATATCTTTCACCCTGAGCCTGCAGCACAGCACGACGGCCTTCACCATCATGCAGCAAAGTAATCTGCAGATATTCCTCCGGCAGCTCCTCCTTGAACAGCTCAGCCCATTCAATCAATGTTACACCACCGCCTCCGGCATATTCCTCAAAGCCGATGTCCTCCAGCTCCTCCGGACGGTTGAGGCGATATAAATCAAAATGCCTTATTTCCAGCTCACGCCCCTGATAGACATTCATGATAGCAAAGGTAGGACTGTTGACATCCTCCGCAGATGCTCCCAAGGCCACAGCAACGCCGCGGCTGAGCAGTGTTTTGCCGGCGCCCAGATCTCCGCTCAGGCAGAAAACGTCACCGCTTGCTGCATGCTTGCCCAAAAGTCTTCCCAAGGCTTCGGTTGCAGCGCTGTCCTGCAAATAAATTTCCATAACCAACTCTCCTCACATTTGGCAAAAACACTTGCCATAGTAATCAATAATTTGAAAAAGCGGCACTAGACTTACCAGTACCGCTTCTTTGTTTTTTACAATAAAGTTGTATTACGCGTCAGCGGATCCTCAATATCCATATGACCACTCAAGGTAATAGCCTTTTTACCTTCTATCAGAATCTGTACCCGTTTAATTTCCGGAAACTCTGTCAAGGTATTGGTAATAGCGTAGCAAAGCATCATCTCACCATAGGATCCTTGTCCCTTCTTTGCCAGCTCGCGCGTAAAATCAGCATAGGCAGTGCCGTCCTGCTCAATTTTAAGACTGCGCACCTTAGTGCCGATAGGTACAACATCATCCATCTTCGCGTCCTGCGGTTTAGTAGTTACCAAGGCAATCAAAGCATTTTCCGGCAAACTTTTGCCGTTATCCTTCATCGTAATTTTTTCCGGTAACAGCTTTTCGCTGCCATCGGAAGCTGCACGATAAACAATAAAGCTGATATCCTTTTTTTCCTGCACTGCAGCAGTTACCGCATTCTTAGCATCCTCTTTCGGCGGAACATTTTCACTGCAACCGCTTGCTATTACTGCACACAAAAGCAGCATCAATAAAATTAGCTTTCTCATTCTTGCCGCCTCCGTATTATGCAAAATATTTTTCAATGCCTTCAGCAATCAGACGAGCTGTCTTCTTCTGGAACCATTGTCCCTTCATCAAGGTCAGCTCCTTTTCATTGCTGATAAAGCACATTTCAACCAAAACTGCCGGCATACTGATACGCTTGATAACATAAAAGTTTGCCTGACGTACACCCAAATCATCTACACCAAAATTAGCAGCCAGCTTATTTTGGATATTTTTGGCTAAGCGCAGATCATTATCAGTTTTCGGATAGTAGTATGTAGAAAAACCACCAACATTTTTATTGACCGAAGAATTAATATGCAGGCTGACGAACATATCAGAATTATATTTTTCGCCTACGTTTACACGTGCCTGCAGTTCCTCTGCATCACTGGCATTAGGTCCGAACACATCAACATCGGTAGTACGCGTCATATAAACCTTGGCACCCTTATCTTCCAGAATTTCCTTAACTATTTTTGTAATAGCCAGGGTGATATTTTTTTCCTTGGTGCCATCACTGCCGATAGCGCCCGGGTCGCTACCGCCATGACCTGCATCTAAGGTAATAATTTTACCGTCAAGGCCGCCGCTTGTGCGGAACCTGCCGTTTCCTTTGATTACCGCAAGCTTATCAGTATCAGATTTATTAACCGGTTTATTTACTGTTGTTTCTGTTTTGGCAGCAGCAGTATTTTTCTTATTATCGTTTTTCTTTTTACTGCTGCTCTTCTTTTTATCCGCTTTCTTATCCGCTGCGGTACTTGTTTTTATAACGGTATTTTTCTTGATACTGCTGTTATTTTTTGTCGGACGATTGCTTACTACAGGTTTGTTGCTTACAACAGTGGTTGCAGCACCGTAACCGCTGTAGGAAGCCTGGCGCGGCGTAACATCAAGCACTACGCGGAAGGGACGGCCTGTTGCAGGATCCTTCTTTAAGACGAAAGCCTTATAGCTTTTTTCCATCAGGCGCTGTTTCAGCGGTACACGCACCACCGTATAGCTGCCTTTATCCACAATTTTCAAGGAATCAGCCAAAGAGCTTTTTACAGCCTTGCTATGCGGCACCTGCGCTCCCTTATCAGCATTCACCGTCAGATTCAGCGTATCGCCTTCCATATCAACAGCATAGCCTGCAGTATCCGTTACATCAACAACAATACGCAGAACGTCTGCTTTATTGACACCCCATTTTACATCTGTTATCTGCGCCGCCTGAGCAACCGCGCCTAAAAGCATACAGCAGGCCAGCAGCGTCAGCAGGAAAATCTTGCGCAATAGTTCCACCTCGCAAACTTACATACTCTTACCGAAGATTTTACTTCAACAATTTATTTTAACACTAATTACAGAAGTCTGTAAACAAAATTACCGGTAAAGCATTAATTACCCTTCAAAACCTCACAGCGAGCCTCCGGCAAAAACTGCGCCAGTTCACCTGCTGCCAGCCCGATATCAATGCCGCTGATATCCGCAGCCTTTCCGTGCAGATAAACACCGCACACAGCAGCCTCCTGCAGAGTAATCTCCTGCGCTGCCAGACCGGCAATGATACCTGTCAGCACATCACCGCTGCCACCTGTAGCCAAAGCACTGAAGCCGGTGCTGTTGACATAAACAGTGCCATCTGGGCAGGCAATAACGGTAGGTGCTCCCTTGAGCACCAGCACAGCATTCCATTCCTGAGCATATTGTGCGGCAATATTGATACGGTCAGCATTAATTTCACTGATTTCCTTGCCGATAAGACGTGCCATCTCACCGGGATGCGGAGTCATCACCTTTGCTGCCTGCATCTGTGTCAGAATTTCCGTATGTCCCTGTAATGCTGTCAATGCATCCGCATCAATAACAACAGGTACCTGCACCTGCAGCAGAATATCACGCACCACCTGCTGCGTACTTTCGCTTGTGCCTAAGCCGGGGCCGATTGCCAATACATCGGCAGCATTAGCATTTTTTACTACATCGCCTGTTGCGCCGCCGCCAAGGATGCCGGGCATACGCTCCAGCAAGCCGTGCACCATAACCTCAGTAAGCTTGCCTGCCAGCACATCACGGCTGCTGAGCGGAGTATAAAGCGCTACAAGGCCTGCACCAGCCTTAACTGCGGCATAGCTGCTCAAAGCAGCGGCACCGGTGAAGCCGGGGCTGCCGGCACAGATAACAGCACGTCCTGCATCGCCCTTATGCGCATCTGCTTTACGCAGCGGCAGCAGCTCGCGCACAATATCGTCTGTCAGACGATATTTTTTGCTGGCACATTCCTCTACCATTTTTGCAGGCATACCGATATCTGCCAGCTCAATATCACCGCAATATTCACGGCCGGGATAGAGCAAAAGGCCGGTTTTTAACAAAGCCATCGTCACGGTTTTATCCGCACGTACAGCATTTTCAGAAACAGCACCATTGTCTGCATTTACACCTGTCGGTACGTCAACAGCAACAATATATTTTTCGCTGTCATTCATCAGTCTGCAGGCACGCAGCAAATCGCCCTCCGGCTCGCCATGAAAGCCGGTTCCTGCTAAAGCATCAACCAAAATATCAGCCTTTGCGGCAGCCAGCTCTGCTACTACCCAGTCATCCTCGCCGGCAATAGCCTCTACCTTAGCATCAGTTTTTTGCAGCATTGCAAGCTCTGCCGCAGCATCACCAGTCACAGCCTCGAGTGCCTTGCCTACGACAAAAACGCGCACTCTTGCACCATAATTTTGCAGCCAACGAGCAGCACCGAAGCCATCGCCGCCATTATTGCCGCCACCGCAAAAAACAACTACGCTTTCGCCATCCAGCTCATCCAAGCTGTCATTAACAGCATCGGCAACAGCCTGCGCTGCATTATCCATCAATAAGATTCCCGGTACAGCATATTCCGCTGTCGCCAGTTGATCAAGCTGTTTCATTTCCTGTACATTTACTAATTTCATTTGTCATCCTCCATTATTACATACGCCGTAGCAAGTTCTCTGCTATGGCTTAAGCTGATTTGTATATTTTTTACTCCAAGCTGTTTTGCCAGCATTGCAAAGTGACCGCTAAGCTGTACTAAAGGCTTGCCCAGCCCATCGTTGTCTACGGCTATTTCCTGCAGCGAGCCTTCGCGCAGACCGGTTCCCAATGCTTTCAGCACCGCTTCTTTAGCAGCAAAGCGTGCTGCAAAGCTTGCTGCCGCCTGCTGTCCTCTTCTTTGACAATAGGCAGCTTCCTCAGCAGTAAACACTCGCCTGATAAAAGATTCACGCTTTATTGCCCGGGCAATACGTTCTATTTCGATAATATCACAGCCTACGCCTACTATCATTCGCTTTCACTCCTTCACACAGCTTCGTAACTATTATTAATTCTTGCAAGTATATCCAAAATCCTTTTTTTATTTTTGTTTTTCACAAAGATATTGCAAAATTTAAAGAGCTTCTTCTTTTAATACAGATATCAGCAGGCTTAACTTCTTCATCATTGCAAAAATCCCCGATATCGCGCAAATACGCAATACCGGGGAAATAGTTTTTTATTAAGCTGCTGTTAAATCAGAAGCAGGCAATCTGTCCGTCTGTACGCTTTTCGGTTGCACCGCACAGCACGCCATCCTCATCACGGATAATAATCTGTCCGCGGCCCATATGATACGGATCCGGCTGAACCACAACGTTATGGCCCATACGCTGCAGCTGACGGATAATGTGGTTAGGAGTATCCTGTTCCACTTCTACGGTCTTACCGCCAATCCACTGCCATCTCGGCGCATCCAGTGCCTGCTGCGGATTCAGGCCGAAATCAATCATGTTCATAGCAACCTGAACATGAGCCTGCGGCTGCATAAAGCCGCCCATAATACCAAAGGCACTCACAGCCTGACCATCCTTGGTCATGAAGGCAGGAATAATGGTATGGTACGGACGCTTGCCACCCTGAAGTGCATTCGGATGATTTTCATCAAAGGAGAAGTTCTCGGCACGGTCATTAAAGGAAATTGAAGTACCGGGAACAACGATACCGCTGCCGAAGCCACGATAGTTGCTCTGAATCATGCTGACCATATTACCTTCGGCATCAGCGGTGCAGAAGTAAACAGTACTGCTGTAGCGCGGGTCGCCTACAACCGGCTCCAGTGCTTTATCATTAATCAGAGCACGGCGGTCTGCGGCATAGCGCTCACTCAAAAGCTGCTCGGCAGTAACCTTCATGTAGGAAGGCTCGGCAACATATTCTTTAGTATCAACAAAGCTCAGCTTCATAGCTTCGATTTGCTTGTGCATTGTTTCTACAGTATCGCGTTCGGTAAAGTTATAGCCCTTAAGAATATTCAGAGCCATAAGTACGGTAATACCATGACCGTTAGGAGGCAGCTCCCAGATATCGTAGCCGCGATAGTTAACGCTCAGCGGTTCAACCCATTCCGGCTTATAGGCTTCAAGGTCGCTCTTGCGCAGGAAGCCGTTATGTTCTTGCATAAAAGCATCAATCTTATCTGCCAGCTCACCTTTATAGAATGCATCGCCATAGGTTTCGGCAATCAGGCGCAGGCTTTTAGCCATATCGGGATTCTTGAATACTTCGCCCGGCTGCAGCCAATGTCCGTTAGGCTCAAAGGTATCAAACCAGCCTTTGAATTCCGGTCTGTCTTTATATTTGGTATAGAAGCCGTCAGCCTCTTCCCACAGGCGGCTCATATTCGGAGAAACAGGATAGCCGTTTTCCGCATAGTTGATGGAAGGCTCCATAACAGTTTTGATAGGCAGCTTGCCAAACTTTTTGTGAATTTCCATCCACGCACCTACAGCACCCGGAACGTTAATCGGCTCAACACCATAGGGAGGAATTTTATCAAAGCCACGTTCCTTCAAAGCTGCGATAGAAGCAGCCATCGGAGCCGGACCGCTGCCGTTAATACCATACAGCTTACCCTTATACCAGATAAGTGCAAAGCAGTCACTGCCCAGGCCATTGCCTGTAGGCTCAACTACAGGCTGGCAGGTTGCAACAGTAATAGCAGCATCAATTGCGTTACCGCCCTTAAGCAAGGTTTGCAGGCCTGCGGAAGCAGCGGTAGGATTACCTACGCATACCATACCGTTTTTAGCATAAACAACACTACGTTTAGAAGCATACGGATAATTTTGTGCATCAAATTTCATTGCTATTCTCCTTTACAAACTTACAAGAATTTCTCTAAAATACCGGCAGTAATTACCGAGAAGGTAGTAACAGTAGCAAAACCGCCTACAAGATATTTCGGCATAATGGCATCGTTGACAACCTGCCTTTCCTCTTCCGTTTCACCTGTAGCAATCGCAATTTCGTTTGCTACCAGATAGGTTGCCGGGAAGCCCAAAAGCTGCATTACAGCTACACCCATAGCCAGGTTTCTATTGCCCAGGATTTTCCACAGCGGCAGAATATAGAAGAACAGGAAAAGTACAGCAAATACTACGATAAATACCATAATGGTATTAAAGCTCAGTACAAGCAAATCGCTGACTTTAATTTTTGCCAGAGAAGGAATAATTACCGCAAATACACCAACGTTAAAGATACCGGAGGATTTTGCATGATCCAGGATTTTCGGTGGAACAAGGCCGGTGCTGCCCATTACTGCACCTAAAATCAAAGCCCAGATGGTAGCGCTCAAGCCGGTATATTTACCGATAACAAATGCCAGCCAGCTGAATAAGGCTGCAATAGTCAGTGAAGCAAAAGGACCGTAGAATTTTTTGTATTTTTCAAAGAAGGTTTCTTTAGGAGCTGCACCGCCATGCACCTCTTCCTTCGGTGCATAAGGATTAACACCGGTACGACGGAATTCCGCCAATGCTTCCTTGGCAGCACGCAGACCGAAATAAGAAGCAACAGGAGTACCAAAGAATTTTTGCACAGCGTATAAAACAGTACCCAAAGCAGCAGCCATAGCAAAGCCTTTATCCATAGCAGCGCTGGTCATAATCTGGGTAGCAACGATACCGCCGTTGATAATAGGAATGCTGACAATAGTTTCCTGATAGCCGATTACAGGAATCAGCACAACACTGCCGGCAATCAAAACAATCATAGATAAAACAGCTACCGCAACCGTGCGCCATTCAGCAATCAGCTGCTTAATATTCAGGCTAGTACCCATGCTGAATACTACGAAAATCAAAGACCATTTACCAATGTCGGTAAGACCGGCGAGCTTGATAATATCCGGCGGCAGAACACCTGTCATAAAACCAACAAGGAAAAGCATCAGGCTGACAAATACAGCAGATACCTTTGCTTTTGTTGCAACACCCAACACATCACCAATGCCAAAAAGCAACAGGCAGATGAATAAATAGAAAAACATACTCGAGAACAAAGGAATTCCCCTTTCCAAAACATATTATTTCAGTCCGAAAATAGACCGATTTGTTTTAGTATATATGTTTCATAGGTTTTTGACAAGCGAAAATTACATTTTTATATAATTTTAACCACGAGCATTTCTTTATGTAAACTTATTAACATTTGAGCAAAGCACAATTCCAAAATATCTGATTATAGTGTTTAAGGAGGCAAATCGTATGCATAAACCGTAAATTCCTTTGAAATACCGAAATTAAAGCATCATAATCTGTGCTATTCTCACCGGCTTTGATTGCGATAACAAAATGACAGCAAAAAAATATTTTACAGATAGAACCCCAACAACACAGAAAATACAAAAACTCCGCAACTGCAACAGTTGCGGAGTAATTTGTGCGATTTGTGTTTGTGATTGGTGCTTGACAGTAAACCAAAAATTACAGTACATTTTATATTTCAAATTCGGCCCTTCTGACACTATACCACTAATGCCAACACACCATAAAATGAAAAAAACAACTATTGAAATTGCGCGTTTCAACAGAATGTGCTATTATTTAATTAATTTAAATAGAAAGCGTAGTTGTTATAACAGTTGGCAGTGACAGTATGAGCATGCAATACAAAAAGATCTACTAAACAATCTTTACTATGCCTATTGGCACAAGACGTGACAATGATAGTATAACAAATGCTCATTTTTTACTATTAATACATACATAGGAGAAAGATAGATTGTGCTAGGAAGATGCTCGGAACTTTTTTACTTTTATTGCTTTGTATTTGCGTTCGGCTCATGCTTTGGCTCCGGTTATATGGCCGTTGTGCAAGGCGTAATAGCAGTTGCTACAGTTAAATTCGTAAGTTATCTATACAGGAATGTAGATAATTTATATTTATTTGTATTATCCTTGATTCCATTTGTAATTATAATTAAAATTGTAAGTCCTGTTGCTTACTTTACTGTATGGAGTATTACTCTTTTCTACGTTCTATTTATCTTACTTGCGATATTCAAAGGAAAGACTTCCGAGGATACTAAACATATGACAGTAACGGAAATGTACCTGGCTTTACGTGACGAGATTTTCAAACAAAGACAATAATAGCCTACGCTTATACGGTAACTATTATTGCTTTTCCCGAATCAAAATTACCGATAGGAGTACTAGACATGCTACTTGGAAGTCCACAGAGGTGAATTAAAAAATATGAAATTACTAAATCGTTGAAAACAAATGATATTATAAGGAGGATTTGATGGTGAAAGAAGTTATAACAAAATATCAAACAAACCTAATTATTGGATTATTGCTTATCGCTATTGTGCAATTCGGAATGATTCTTTCTCTAATGAGTGAAGTAAACAAAGCCAGATATGAAGCCAGCGAAGCTTGTTCTGATATATCTAGTATAAAGCAGGATATATCAGACACAGCAGATATTACCAAGAGATTAGATAGCATAGAAAGCCGCCTTGAAGATATAGAATGTCCAAGCGGACCAAACGAAATAGAAGTTTTGCGTGCTGACTTATTTTTTCTAAAGAAAAAAGTAGACGAATTGGAACTTGATATTCTTTATAGATAAGAGGTTGATAGAATGAAAAAAATAATAATTTTAATATTAACTCTGATTGCACTAATTTTTTCTTCGACAGCTCTTGCTGGTAATAGATTTGTAGATATAGGAGAATTTTATAATCAAAAAATTTTTATTGATACTCAAAGTATTGTTTTAGCAACAGAGAAAGAAACGATTGACTATACAATATGGAAATGGGACAACCAAAATGATAGAGTAATTATTAACAATATTGAGTATAACGTGTACATGGGAAAATCTAGATGCACTAGGACTGTTATAAGAAAAATATCAACAAAGCAACTGATGGAAGATACCCTCCGTCCTAACGCTAACTGGCAACCAGTTTATCAAGGCACACCAACCCATATGGGGCTTATGTATATATTAAATGCTCTTGAAAAATATGACCGTGAACGAAACGCTTAATGAATAAACAGCATTCTCGCTTAGATTATAAGTGGGAATGCTGTTTTCAAATACTAGAAAAAAGTAATACATTAAAACTTATGACATTATTCTAACAAGCTGTAACGGTCTTATCCTAACGAATTTATATCAAATTAAGGAGAATGTTGCTAGTCCTAAACTATTATAAACAGCTAAATTTACAAAACATAGATTTACGTGTGATCTACTATTGCTTTTGCCAAATCATGAAACACTTTTTTCTAACATAAAAATCAAGAAAAAGAAAACAAAAATCGTACTTATCTAACGTAAAAAAATAAATACAAAGATACTTGTATATGTGCAAAGCGTAATTTACACATATACTGCGCCCTGATTGCTACGCACTACCCTGTATACCTAAAATACACCATTAATAATAACTTCATCATAGTTAATTTCTTTAACAGTAACCACAACACAAGCTTGATAACAAGGATGTAAATTTAAAAATTCAGAAGCTGATTATTTGATACTCCAGTTCTGATATGACAGAAAGAGTTTACACTCATAAGATATTATAACAGTTGTTGAAAGCCATAAATTTAATATAATTTGTTACATATGCGTTACATACGTATTACATACCCGTTACATATGCACCTTATTTTCCACGAGCCATGAACATTTCAATAAAATATAAAAGCAATACAAAAACTCCGCAACCAAAACAATTGCGGAGTAATTTGTGCGATTTGTGTTTGTGATTGGTGCTTGACAGTAAACCAAAAATTAACGTTTGGAGAACTGGCTAGCTTTACGAGCTTTCTTCAAGCCGTATTTACGACGTTCTTTTTCGCGCGGGTCGCGAGTCAGGAAGCCTGCTTTTTTCAGAGCAGGACGGAATTCAGCGTCAACTTTCAGCAGAGCGCGAGCAATGCCGTGACGGATAGCACCAGCTTGGCCGGAAATGCCGCCGCCGTTTACGTTAACGAGTACGTCATATTTGCCTTTGGTTTCGGTAACTTCGAGCGGTTGGTTAACAATCAGCTCTAAGGTTTTCAGACCAAAGTATTTGTTCAATTCACGGTCGTTGATAACGATGTTGCCTTCACCCGGAACCAGGCGAACGCGAGCAACAGAAGATTTACGACGACCAGTTGCGTTATAAGTAACTACTGCCATTTATTTGTTCCCTCCCGGATATTATCTAACGTTGATTTCCATTACTTCAGGTTTTTGAGCTGCATGCGGATGTTCGCTGCCAGCATATACATGAAGTTTGGAGAAAATTTGAGCGCCGAGGCTGTTGTGCGGAATCATGCCTTTAACAGCGAGCTCTACCATTCTTACAGGGTTTTTCTTCAGCATGTCGCCAGCTTTTACATAGCTGTCGCCGCCGAGATAACCGGAATGACGGAAATAGATTTTGTGAGTCAGTTTTTTGCCGGTCAGAACAACCTTATCTGCATTGATAATGATTACGTGATCACCGGTGTCCATGTGCGGGGTAAAGGTCGGTTTGTGTTTACCGCGCAGGACTTTTGCAACCTCTGCAGCCAGGCGGCCCAGAGTTTTATCAGCTGCGTCAACAACGTACCATTTGTGTTCGATGTTAGACGGATTAGCCATAAAAGATTTCATCGCTTGTGTCCCTCCTAGATATTTTCCAAATATACAGTTCGTTGCGATCTTCTCACCGTATTTCGGGGCTAGTGAAATCAAGCGGAAAATCACGTAGATATATTATACGCAACTTAAGAGTTTAAGTCAAGTATTTTTGTTAAAATTTTAGCATTTTCCAAGAGTTTTTCCCTTAAAGCTGCGGATACTCCCGATAACCGACCTCCGCCAGGTATAAACCCTGTGCCGGAGCAGGCTCGTTCAGGAATTCACAGCGCTGTGCCGTCAGCTCGGCGGCAAAATCCTGCACCGTACGCTTGCCCATTCCCACCTGTACCAGGGACCAGACTATGTTGCGTACCATGTGATACAAAAAGCCGTCACCGCTGATGCGGAAAAGAATCTCTTCTCCCTGCTGCTGCCACTTGGCAGCATAAATTGTTTTTATCGGCGAAGTATCAACACTGCCGCTGCTGCGGAAGGCACTGAAATCATGCGTTCCCAGCAGCAGCTCAGCCGCCTCGTTCATGGCCTTCAGATTAAGCTGCTGACGCAGCTGCCAGGCATAACGCACCATAAAGGGATTGACGTGCTCATTGACAAGCAGCTTGTAATGATACGTCTTCCACTGTGCGCTGAAGCGTGCGTGAAAGCCTTCCGGCATCTCCTCGGCACTCACAACCACGATATCCTCCGGCAGCAGGCTTGCCGCTGCACGCACCAGATTAGCGCAGGGAATGCGCCCGTTCGTAGTAAAGGTCACCGTCTGTGCCAAAGCATGTACCCCGGCATCCGTGCGCCCACTGCCTGCGGTTACTACTTTTTCGCCGCACAGCATAGTCAACACTTCTTCCAAAACATTTTGCACCGTCTGCACGTTTTTCTGCTTCTGAAAGCCATGATAGGCACTGCCGTCATAGGCTACAACCAGCTTTATTGTACGCATACGTTCCCCCAGCGCAGTACTGCGAGGCCAACCGCCAGTATAATAATCAAAGCAAAGGCCAGGTAATCGCGGCCGGCATATGCCAGCTCATGCATGCGTGTACGTCCTTCACCGCCGCGATAGCAGCGTGCTTCCATTGCAACAGCCAGTTCGTCGGCACGGCGGAAGGCACTGATAAACAGCGGCACCAGCAAAGGCAGCATATTTTTCATTCTCTGGAAGATATTGCCGCTGGCAAAATCAGCTCCGCGAGAGGTCTGCGCCTTCATAATGCGGTCTGTTTCATCCAATAATGTAGGAATAAAGCGCAAAGCAATGGTCATCATCATAGCCAGCTCATGCGCAGGAACACCCAGTTTTTTGAACGGACGCAGCAGATTTTCAATACCGTCTGTCAGTACAATCGGCGATGTCGTAAAGGTCAGCACCGAAGAAAACAGCAGCAGCAGAATCAGGCGTACAGCCATCTTTACGCCCATGTCGATACCTTCGGCAGTTACGCTCAAAAACTTCCAGGTAAAGACAATATGCTCGCCGGGAGCAGTAAACATATGAATCAGCATCGTAAGAATAACGATAATCCAGATAGGCTTCAAGGATTTAAAGACCAGCATCCACGGTACTCTTGAAATAAGAATCACCACAGCTGCAAAGGCAGTCAGGATACCATAAGCCAACGGCGTTACCGCAAAGAAAATAGCAATGATATAAATCAAGGTAGCCAACAGCTTAGTACGCGGATCAAGCTTATGGATAAAGGAGTTACCGGGGAAATATTGTCCTAAGGTTATATCTGTCAGCATTATTTCCACCCCTTTGCTTGCTTAATCGCCTTAACCAGGCTCATATCGTCTTTAATATTCTCTTTCACGGCCAGGCCGTTTTTGCGCAGCAAATCCGCCAGCTTGTAAACCTGCGGCACATCTACGCCAACCTTAACCAGCTCATCTGCATGCTGCTTGAAAATATCTGCGGGAGTACCGTCGAACAACACCTTGCCGGTGTTGATAACCAGCAGACGGTCAGCATATTTTACTGCCTCCTCCATGCTGTGCGTTACCAGCACAATCGCAATGCCACGGCTTTTGTGCAGTGACATAATTTCCTTAAATACTGCATTACGGCTGCGCGGGTCCAGGCCTGCGGAAGGCTCGTCCAAAACCAGATAATCCGGGTTCATCGCAACTACGCCGGCAATAGCTACACGGCGCATCTGGCCGCCGCTCAGCTGAAAGGGAGAGCGCTGCGCATAGGTATCATAATCCAGGCCGACGAAGGCCATAGCCTCACGCACCTGCTTTTCTACCTCATCCTCGGCAAAGCCTTTATTACGCGGACCGAAAGCGATATCCTCAAAAACAGTTTCCGCAAACAGCTGATGCTCGGGATACTGGAATACCATGCCTACCTGCTGGCGTGCAGTCTTGGCCTCTGCACCCTTAGCAGTAATATCAATGCCATCAATGCTTGCGCTGCCCTTATCCGGCTTCAGCAAGCCGTTTAAATGCTGTACTAAGGTAGATTTGCCGCTGCCTGTGTGTCCTATAATGGCAACTATTTCTCCTTTGGAAATCTCCAGCGACACATCATTGAGCGCCAGGCGTTCAAACGGCGTACCCTTGGAATATGTATGATATATATTAGAAAGTTTTATTGACATAATGCCTGCGCCAGCTCCTCATCTGTAATAATATCCTGCGGCAGCTTTACACCGCTTTTGCGCAGCTCGCTGGCTACCTTCGCTGCCAGCGGAGCCTCCAATCCCAAGGCCTCCAGCTCATCCACTCTGCTGAAAACCTCACGCGGAGTGCCCATAAATCTGATATGACCTTTTTCCATAACAACTACGCGGTCGGCAGCCAGAGCCTCAACCATGTAATGCGTAATATAAACTATGGTCATCTTTTTTTCTTCATTAAGCTTGCGTACAGTGCCCACAATTTCCTTACGTCCCTGCGGGTCGAGCATCGCTGTAGGCTCGTCCAGCACAATGCATTCCGGCTGCAGCGCCAGAATACCTGCTATAGCCACACGCTGCTTTTGGCCGCCGCTCAAAAGATGCGGTGCATGCTTGGCATATTCCGTCATGCCTACAGCAGCTAATGAATCAGCTACACGCTGCGGTATTTCCGGTCCCGGTACGCCGATATTTTCCGGACCGAAGGCCACATCCTCTTCGACAATCGCAGCAACTATCTGGTTGTCGGGATTTTGGAACACCATGCCCACCTTTTGGCGGATATCCCACATTTTGCTCTCATCTTCAGTGTCCATGCCGTCTACCAGCACAGTGCCGTCAGTCGGCAGCAGCAAAGCGTTTAAATGACGTGCCAGCGTAGATTTGCCGCTGCCGTTAGCGCCGATAACAGCAACAAATTCGCCCTGCTTAATCTCCAGGCTTACGCCGTCCAGTGCCCTTACCTCATTGCCATCAGCATCTGTATAGTAATGCTTCAAATTCTTTATACTAATCACAACAGTGCCTCCATCATAAATTCGTGTACTTACTAATTATATACGTGATAAAAAGATTAGTCAACCTTCTTTTATTGTAAGGTTAACCATAATGCTAAAAAAGTAAACCATAAACGCTAAAGCACGTTTACGGCTTATTTTTTACTTAAATAAAAGCATCAGTCCGCCTATGGTCGGCATACTGAGAACAATATAACGCAAAGTATTGCGCGACACCAGACGCGTAAGCTTGGCACCCAAATATGCGCCGATAGTCAGTCCACCCAAGGTCTGAAGAAAAATATAAAAATCAAGGTGACCATTGACTAAATATCCTAAACCACCGGAAACAGAAATCGGCAAAATAACCAGCATCGTTGTACCGATGGCATGATAAAGCGATATACCGAAAAACAGCATCAGGCTTATCTGAATAAATGCTGTCGCACCGATACCGAAGGCTCCGCTCAAAAAGCCTGTAACTACACCGATTGTCAGCGCATGTGCATAAAAGCTTGCGCCCTCTGCTTTCGATGCATGCTTTGCCACAAAGCTGTCCAGCATATCCTTACGGAAAAGAATAAAGTAAAGCAATACCGATGATGCAAGCATCAAGGCTGCTGTCATTTTTGATAAAATATCTCCCGGCAAGGCATCAGAAATACGTGCGCCGGCAAAAGCTCCCAGCATACCGGCACCGCCAGTTGTCAGTCCAAGGCGCAACAGTACATCACCTTCACGAAAATGGCTTACGGCACCGGAAAGCATCGTAAATGACATGGCAGCCAGCGCAACACCAAGCGCAGTATGAATCGGCACACCAAAGCCTACAGAAAGCAGTGTAATCGTTAAGCCTGCACCACCTGCACCGGCAAAGCCAAGCAGACAGCCTAACAGAATCATTGCCAAAAAGATCATTTTCAGTCCCCCCATTATAACTAACAATACTATAACCTTTATTTTACCAATATCAGAAAGTATTTTCCAGTAAAAAGAAAGACTACTGCAAATTTATGATAAAAAAGCAGCAGTCTTGCCAGTAAACGAGAAAACAGCCTGCAGGGGATATTGCAGGCTGTTTCTCTTAGGAAAGCTGTTTATGATGAATTTGATGGGAAGGGTGTAGCAACTTTTTGCTACACTCATAGTATACTATAATGCTGTGACATAGCAAGGGCAAAGTTTTGAAGAAATCGTGAATAAAATTCCTGCATGAACTGCTCTTGCATTAAAAATTAACGCTTATTTATCCGTAATCTGTGCTCCAAACGGCAGCAGTGCCAGCTTAGCCAGCTTAAAATGCTGCATACCGAAGGGAATGCCGATAATCGTGCAGCACAAAATCACAGCAAAAACAGCATGCGTAATTGCCAGCTCGATACCACCGAAAATTAGCCAAAAAATATTTAACAGCAATGAGGTTGTTTCGCCGCTCAAAACTACGTCCTTACCAAAGGGGAAGAAGCTCAAGCGTCCCAGCTTAAAGCACTGCAGCCCGACAGGAATACCGATAATTGTCAAACACCACACAAGACCTACCAGATACCAGATAATGCCTGCTAAAATACCGCCAAATAAAAACCAGATAATATTACCGATAATGCTCATTGCACACTTCCTTTCATCTACTGATACTGACAAACCAACCGGCACACCGAAAAATATACACGTAGTTGGTTACTGATACATTTGATTTAAAAGACTGTAAGTAATCTCTCTAAGGCTAGTTTAGCATACCGCTAACTTTTGTGCAAGCGCAAAGGCAAGCGGCACTGTGGGAACTCTGGGGAGAGTCTCACAGTGCCGCTGCCTATATAAAATTAATTGGGAAAACTTAATGATTGGTTTCTTCGGCTAATTTTGCCGGAACCAGCTCAGATTCTTCCTTGAGATGTTGTTGATATGCTTTAGTTTCAGCAACAACTACACCGGAAAGTGCAACCAGTGCGATAAGGTTAGGCAGAGCCATCAGACCGTTAACGATATCGGACATAACCCAGATTTCTTCCAGCTTCAGGAACGGGCCAACAGCTACAAGAATAATGAAACCGATGCGGTACGGAAGAATTGCTTTAACACCCATCAGATATTCTACACAACGTTCGCCGTAGTAGTTCCAGCCAAGGATAGTAGTGAAGGCGAAGAGCACCAGGCCAACCAACAGTAACCAAGTACCAAAGGCAGGGAATGCAGAGCTGAAGGCTGCATTAGTCATTGCAGCACCGTTGAGATCGCCGTTCCAAACGCCGGTAACAATCAAGGACAAACCGGTCATGGTGCAGATGATGATAGTATCAATGAAGGTACCGGTCATGGAAACCAGACCTTGTTCAGCAGGCCAATGAGTTTTGGCAGCAGCTGCTACGATAGGAGCAGAGCCTAAGCCGGATTCGTTGGAGAATACGCCGCGGGCAACACCATTACGCATCGCCAGCATAACAGTTGCACCAAGGAAGCCGCCCTGTGCAGCAGTAGTAGTGAAGGCACTTTCAATAACCAGTGCGATAGCGCCCGGAACCTGGTCCGCAAAGCTAACTAAAATGCCCAAGGTAGTAAAGAAGTAAATTACTGCCATGCCGGGAACAACCTTAGAAGAAACATTAGAGATAGATTTCAGACCGCCGATGGTTACAGCAGCAACCAATACGGTAAGAGCAATACCGGTGTAGATAACCGGGATACCAACAGAGATTTTGGTAATCTCAACAATGGAGTTTACCTGAGCAAAGGTACCTACGCCGAAGTATGCACACATGATACCGAAGACACAGAACATAATTGCCAATGGTTTATATTGCTTGCCGAGGCCGTTTTGGATGTAATACATCGGACCGCCGGAGATATTGCCATTAGCGTCGACAGTACGATATTTTACAGCCAGCAGGCATTCCGCATATTTGGTTGCCATACCGAAGAAGGCAGCCAGCCACATCCAGAACAATGCACCGGGGCCACCGGCCTTAATTGCGGTAGCAACACCGACAATGTTACCGGTACCAACAGTTGCAGCAAGAGCAGTACACAGAGCTTTAAAGCTGTTTACATCACCGTGACCATCATTCTTGGCACAGAAGATCAGCTTCAATGCCTGCGGCAGCTTCAATACCTGCAGCAAGCCTAAACGAATAGTCAGCATAATGCCGGTACCTACAAGCAGCACCAGTAGCGGCGGACCCCAGACAAACGAATCAATTGCATTCAATGTTTCCAACATGATGATTTCCCCTCTCATTTTCAAAGTTCCCTAAGTAAATAAAAAGCCGGAGTATGATTATCTGATACTCCGGTTTGTCAGCGGCCCTGATAGCTATGCTATAATTGTTGTTTTGCTCCGTCCACTGGCCTGAGAGATAAGGATGTGTATACGCACATCTTTGCACCTTCGGCGCCCATTCAAGGGACTCTTCAGAGTTGTGTCTGTACACGGTTCTTGCTTTTTATAAGCACCTGAGAGTTTTGCTCCTTCGGTAGGCATTGCCTTCTCCTATGTACTTCATCCACTCATTATTTACTTATGTATCTGATTATAACACATATTAAACAAAATTCAAGAGCTTACAGCAATGTATACACGCATACATGCAAAACTGTAAACTAAAGTATGTTTATTAATTTTTTTTAATAACAAAACGGCGCTGTGGGAACTCTGGGGAGAGTCGCACAACGCCGCTTTGCTATATAAAGATGAAATACTAGGCTTACTTATTTATTCTTTTCTTCAGCCAGATGCTTCTGATAAGCCTTGGTTTCGGCAACAACTACGCCGGACAAAGCAATCAGCGCAATTAAGTTAGGAATAGCCATCAAGCCATTAACAATATCCGCCAATACCCAAATCTCTTCCAGCTTCAGGAAAGGACCGCAGGCAATCAGGCAGATGAAAATAATGCGGTACGGCAGAATTGCCTTTACGCCCATCAGATATTCTACACAACGTTCACCGTAGTAGTTCCAGCCAAGGATAGTGGTGAAAGCAAAGAGTACAAGGCCAACCAACAGCAGAATGCTGCCAAATGCAGGGAACGCCATGGTGAAGGCAGATTCAGTCATTGCAGCACCGTTCAGAGGTCCGCACCATACACCGCTGACAACCAGGGACAAGCCGGTCAGAGTACAAATGATGATAGTATCAATAAAAGTACCGGTCATAGAAATCAAGCCTTGCTCTGCAGCCCATTTAGTTTTAGCAGCAGCAGCTACGATAGGAGCAGAACCTAAGCCGGATTCGTTGGAGAATACGCCGCGGGCAACACCACTGCGCATTGCCAGCATAACGGTTGCACCAAGGAAACCGCCTTGAGCAGCAGTCGGAGTGAAAGCAGAATTCAGTACAGTTGCGATTGCAGCAGGAACCTGGTCTGCAAAAACAATCATGATACCGACAGTAGTCAGGAAGTACAGCAGAGCCATAGCCGGAACTACCTTTGCAGCAACAGTTGCGATGGATTTCAAACCGCCGATGGTTACAGCAGCAACAACAACAGTCAGAGCAATGCCGGTGTAAACAACAGGAATACCGGCAGAAATCTGAGTAATTTCAACAATGGAGTTTACCTGAGCAAAGGTACCGATACCAAAGTATGCGCACAGAACACCGAATACAGCAAACATAACAGCCAGCGGTTTGTATTTTTTGCCAAGACCATTTTCAATGTAGTACATCGGACCACCGGAAATATTGCCGTTAGCATCGACGGTACGATATTTTACAGCCAGCAGACATTCGGAATATTTGGTTGCCATACCGAAGAAGGCCGCCATCCACATCCAGAACAATGCGCCCGGGCCACCTGCTTTAATTGCGGTTGCAACACCAACGATGTTACCGGTACCAACAGTTGCAGCCAGTGCGGTACACAATGCTTTAAAGCTGTTTACGTCACCGCTGCCATCATTTTTAGCACTGAAGATCAGGCCCAAAGCCTGCGGCAGCTTGAAAACCTGCAGCAGCTTCAGACGTAAGGTCAGCAGAATACCGGTACCAACCAAAAGTACCAGAAGCGGCGGACCCCAGACAAACGCATCAATTTCATTCAAAATTTCCAACATGATTCAAACATCTCCCTTTAAGTTCCCATTAATTATTTATAAGCAAATAAAAAACCGGAGTATACAAAAAATACTCCGGTAAAAGTCAATGACATATGATAGGCAATAGCGCCATCACATAAGCTTTGCTCTGTCCACTGGCCTGAGAGATAAGGACGTTTCTGAATTTCAGAAGACATCTTTGCACCTTCGGCGCCCATTTAAGGGACTCTCCAGAGTTGTGTCAGCATACGGTTCCTGCTTAAAATTAAGCACCTGAGAGTTTTGCTCCTTCGGTAGGCAGTGCCTTCTCCCATATACATCATCCACTCGTTATTTACTTATGTACGCTATTATAACACACTTTTTGAAGAACGCAAGCTTTTTTTCAATAATTTTTTTATGTATACACGAATACATAAGGGAGTGTAACTTTTGAAGCAAAATAGATTGCTTAAAGCATGCTAAAAGTATATCTCTTGGGAAAAATACATACTAGACGCTAAGTAGACTTACATATAAAAAAACATACATACTAACCGTCGGCATACACAACATCATAGGCAGCCTCGCCATCCTGCACCCAGTTTACTGTTATGTTTTGCTTTTTTAGCAGCATGCTTAAAAGCTTGCCTAAATTTATATCATCCTCAGCTAATAAAATCTTCACTATTATCGCCTCCATTACAGCTATTGTATCACAATGCAGTATAGGCATGTAAAATTAATTTTAACTGAAAAAATCGCTGCCGAGGCTTTGCCTTCAGCAGCGATTGTCTTACATGATATATCTGTTCAATGGCGGAATGATTTCCGCATATGTGCCTTTTTTATTGGCCAGCATAAGATTAATGGCCCATACAGCCTGCCCGCGGTCATCATCCGTGCGTGTAGCCTGCAGCTTACGGCTTGCACCTGTAAAGCATACGATATCTTCCAGCTCCAGCAAAAGTGCCATATCCTCACGTCTGTAGCCTTCAAGGCAGCGGTCGGAAAACATTACTGTCAGCATCAGCATATCATCCATACGCCAGCATTCCAAGCGATAGGCACGGCCATCGCTCAGCTTGCCGTTATAATAGCCGACATCCTGCACGCCGTCCTCATCCGGCTCATAGGGAGAAGGAACATAATCAACGCGGCAGGGAACAGGGAATTTTTTTATCAGCATAAAATAGTTCTCCTTAGAGAGCAAAGCGCCTCAGAGCTTGAGGCTTTGAGGCGCGCTTGCTTATACGTTATTCCTTATCGGGAGTTTCCTCTGCTGCGGTTTCAGCAGTTGCAACTTCGGGCATCGGAACATTATATTTAACTTTGATATCACGATAACGGCTCATACCGGTACCTGCCGGAATCAGCTTACCGATGATAACGTTTTCTTTCAGGCCCAGCAGCGGGTCAACCTTGCCCTTAATAGCGGCATCGGTGAGTACGCGGGTGGTTTCCTGGAAGGAAGCAGCAGACAGGAAGGAGTCGGTAGCCAAAGAAGCTTTGGTGATACCCAGCAGGATAGCACGGCCTTCTGCAGGAGTCTTGCCTGCTTCCAGCATCTCGGTATTCTGCTCTTCAAATTCTGCCACATCAACGTCTTCACCCGGCAGCATTGTGGTGTCACCGGATTCCTCGATGCGGATTTTGCGCATCATCTGACGAACCATAACCTCGATATGCTTACTGTTGATATCTACGCCCTGAGACTTATAAACGCCTACTACCTGAGATACCAGATAGTTCTGGGTAGCCTTCACGCCGCTGATACGCAGTACGTCATGCGGGTTAAGAGAACCTTCGGTCAGACGGTCGCCCTTAGCGATTTCCTCACCCTCAACAACAGACAGCTTAGCGCCGTAAGGAATCTGGTATTCCTGGTTTTCGCCATCCAGTGCCATTACGGTTACCTTGCGGCTGTTGCCTTCCTGGGTAATGTGTACGTGACCTGCAACCTCGGACAGAATGCCGGGATGTTTCGGTTTACGTGCTTCGAACAGCTCCTCGACACGAGGCAGACCTTGGGTAATATCGTCTGCACCTGCAACGCCGCCGGTATGGAACGTACGCATGGTCAGCTGAGTACCGGGTTCGCCGATGGACTGTGCGGCAATAGTGCCGACTGCCTCACCAACATCAACGTTCTTGCCGGTTGCCAGGTTACGGCCATAGCATTTGCGGCAAACGCCGAACTTAGCCTTACAGGTAAGTACGCTGCGGATTTTAACCTTTTCACGCAGCTGGCAGATACGTTCTGCCATAGGCTCGGTAACATATTCATTGATATGATAAAGAATTTCACCATTTTCATCCAGAATATCCTCAGCCAGGTTACGGCCAATGATACGATCATGCAGGGTTTCAATGATGGTTTTCTCTTTTTTGCCTTCGGTAATTGCCTCAACCTCAATGCCGGCAATTTCGTTATTGCGGATACGCAGCTCCTTAACGGTACCGTCAGCCAGAACAGCGTTGATAATGTCTTCGGTCATAGTTTCGCCGGTATGTGCCAGCACCTCGCCTGCACCGTTAACAATATCTGCTGCTATCTCTTTGCCGTTGAAGTTATGCATCATTGCTTCCTTCAGCACATTATGAGCAAAGGTATCGCTGATGTTGATGCGGACATTTTCGATATCCTCACCGTTCATATCTTCGTCGGAATAGAGATTGATTTCTTCAACACCGGCATCATTGAGCTTAGCAAAAAGCTCTTCAGTGATGTTGGTATCTGCTTCAGCAATCAGGTTGCCTTCTTCATCAAGTACGCCGGAAGCCAGGGTACGGCCCATAACCTTTTCGCGGATTTTGTTCTGGCTTGCACCAAGAACAGCCTTGCTAAGACGGCTGCGTTCTTTAACCAGGTTCATACCAACGATATCGCAATCATCCTCACGGACAATTACGTCCTGTGCAACGTCAACCAGACGACGAGTCAGGTAACCGGAGTCAGCAGTGCGCAGTGCGGTATCGGCCAAGCCTTTACGAGCACCATGAGAAGAAATGAAGTATTCCAAAATGGTCAGGCCTTCACGGAAGTTAGATTTGATAGGACGGTCAATGATACGACCGGAAGGATCGGCCATCAAACCACGCATACCGGCCAGCTGACGAATCTGCTGTTTGTTACCGCGGGCGCCGGAGTCAGCCATCATGGAAACAGGATTGAACTTGTTCATGGTGGATTTCATCAGCTTGTCGGTAACCTTATCGGTTGCTTCGTTCCACAGGTCAATTACCTTACGATAACGTTCGTCATCGCTCATCAAGCCACGGCGGAAGAGGCGCTCAACCTTATCAACCTCATGCTCTGTTGCTTCAAGGATAACTTCTTTTTCGGCAGGAATCTGAATATCGGAGGTTGCGATAGAAATACCGGATTTACAAGCATTATCGTAACCCATCTTCTTAACAATATCCAGAATCTCGGCAGTACGCAGGTTGCCGTACAGCTTATGAGCTTTAGCAACGAGTTTGCCCAATTCCTTCTTGTCAATCAGCTTGCCAAGATGCCAACGCTCAACTTCAACGGTTGTTTCGACAACATTACCGGAAGCATCCAGGCGCTTCTCAACAACCTGATCTTTTTCTTTATGATAGTAACGCATTTCCAGAGGCAGCTCGCCATTAAAAATAGTGTTACCTACAGTTGTAACTACCAGGGACATACCGGTTTCACCGACAGCTGCACCCTTTTCTTCATCATAGATTTCGCTGTTGGGAATATAAACCTCGATAGGTACCTGCAGATCTACCGCATGGTGGAAGTAAGCCAGCTGAGCTTCGTCCACGCTGCTGTAGCGGGTTCCTTCACCCTTAACGTTCGGGTCATCCTTGCTGGTCTTTTCAATAGTCAGATAGTAGGAGCCCAAAACCATATCCTGTGTAGGAACAGCAACAGGCTTGCCGTCTTTCGGTGCCAGGATGTTGTTTACGGACATCATCAGCATACGTGCTTCAGCCTGAGCCTCAACAGAAAGCGGCAGATGGACAGCCATCTGGTCACCGTCAAAGTCGGCGTTATAAGCGGTACATACCAGAGGATGCAGCTTAATAGCACGGCCTTCGGACAGGATAGGCTCGAAAGCCTGAATACCCAGTCTGTGCAGAGTCGGTGCACGGTTCAGCAGTACAGGATGTTCTTTGATTACCTCTTCCAGAACGTCCCATACAGCGTTGGTAGCACGCTCTACCATGCGCTTAGCACTCTTAATGTTAGTTGCTTCACCGCTGTTTACCAAACGCTTCATAACGAAGGGTTTGAACAGCTCCAGAGCCATTTCCTTCGGCAGGCCGCACTGATGCATTTTCAGCTCAGGACCTACAACGATTACGGAACGGCCGGAATAGTCAACACGTTTACCTAACAGGTTCTGACGGAAACGGCCTTGTTTACCCTTGAGCATGTCGGACAAGGATTTCAGAGGACGGTTGCCGGGGCCGGTAACCGGACGGCCGCGACGGCCGTTATCAATCAAAGCGTCTACTGCTTCCTGCAGCATACGTTTTTCATTGCGGACAATGATATCGGGCGCATGCAGCTCCAGCAGACGTTTCAGACGGTTGTTACGGTTAATAACACGGCGATACAGATCGTTCAGGTCGGAGGTTGCGAAACGACCGCCATCCAGCTGTACCATAGGACGCAGTTCAGGCGGAATAACCGGAACTACATCCATAATCATCCATTCGGGACGGTTGCCGGATTTCAGGAATGCTTCAGCTACTTCCAAACGACGGATAGCACGTACACGGCGCTGACCGCTCAGCTCCTTCATTTCATGGCGCAATTGCTCTGTCAAAGCTTCCAGATCAATAGCTTCAAGCAGCTCTTTAATAGCCTGAGCGCCCATACCTACACGGATGCCTGCTTCAGGATATTTATCACGTTTTTCCATGTACTCGGGCTCGGTCAGCAGCTGGCCTTTAACCAGGTCAGTGCCTTCACCCGGATCAAGTACGATGAAGCTTGCAAAATACAAAACCTTTTCCAGGCTACGCGGAGAAATATCCAGAATCAAGCCCATACGGCTGGGGATACCCTTAAAGTACCAGATATGGGAAACCGGCGCAGCCAGTTCGATGTGACCCATACGGTCACGACGAACCTTGCTGCGGGTAACTTCAACGCCGCACTTGTCGCAGATAATACCCTTATAACGGATGCGTTTATATTTGCCGCAATGACATTCCCAATCCTTAGTAGGGCCAAAGATTCTTTCGCAGAACAGGCCATCCCGTTCCGGCTTCAGGGTTCTGTAATTGATGGTTTCGGGTTTTTTTACCTCGCCGTAGGACCAGGCTCTAATCTGGTCCGGAGAAGCCAAACCGATACGCATAGACACAAAATTATTTACGTCGATCAAGAATCATTCGCTCCCTTCTCTTACATATTAGTCGGATCATCTAAGTCACCATCGGGATTATCGGTAATAGTGAAATTACCCATATCGGCAATGATGTCCCCAGAATCACTATCATCCTCGGTAGCGTCATTATCAGCATAATCATCAACAGGCTTTTCAGGTGCGTTTTCAACAACCTGGCCGTTGATGTCTAAATCAACCTCGCGAGCGGTGGTTGCAATATCGTCATCCTCATCGTCGCGCAAGGAAACCTCTTCCTCGTCCTCGTTGAGAACCTTGATATCCAGACCGATGGACTGCAATTCCTTAACCAGTACCTTGAAGGATTCAGGAATACCCGGATCAGGTACATTTTCGCCCTTAACGATTGCTTCGTAGGTCTTAACACGGCCAACAACGTCATCGGACTTAACAGTCAGGATTTCCTGCAGAGTGTAAGCAGCGCCGTATGCTTCCAGCGCCCAAACTTCCATCTCACCAAATCTCTGGCCGCCGAACTGTGCTTTACCACCCAACGGCTGCTGGGTAACCAAGGAGTACGGGCCGGTGCTGCGGGCATGGATCTTATCATCAACCAAATGGTGAAGCTTGAGGTAATAGGTCAGACCAACGGTAACAGGGTTATCGAAGGGTTCACCGGTACGACCGTCATACAGAGTGGTCTTAGCAGTTTTATCAATGCCTGCAAGCTCCAGTGCATCAGCAATATCCTGCTCATGCGCACCGTCGAATACAGGTACGGAAATCTGTACTGCTTTTACGCTCTTGCCACCGAATTTATCAATTTCAACAGTTTCCGGCATACCATATTTTTCATAATCGTAGCCGTAATGCTCTAATTTCTTAGCGGTTTCGGAATTAGCCAGCTCTTCCTTGAAGGCTGCTTCAAATTCCGGAGTACCTTCTGCTGCGCCGGTTTTTTCAACGGCATTCAGCTTAGCTGCCAGGTTGGTAGTATCAATTTCCATACCCAGCGCACGTGCTGCCCAGCCCAGATGGTTCTCCAGTACCTGTCCGATGTTCATACGGGAAGGTACGCCCAGGGGGTTCAGTACGATATGTACCGGTTCGCCGGTCGGCAGGAAAGGCATGTCCTCACGTGCCATAATACGGGAAACGACACCCTTGTTACCGTGACGGCCTGCCATCTTATCACCTTCGGAAATCTTACGTTTCTGGGCAATATGTACACGAACCTGTTCGTTTACTCCCGGCGGCAGATCATCGCCGTTTTCACGGCTGAATACCTTAACGCTGACAATCTTACCTGCTTCGCCGTGTGGTACACGCAGGGAGCTGTCACGTACTTCACGTGCTTTTTCACCGAAGATAGCACGCAGCAGACGTTCTTCTGCAGTCAGCTCGGTTTCGCCTTTCGGAGTAACCTTACCTACCAGAATATCGCCGGGGCGTACTTCAGCACCGATACGGATAATACCACGCTCATCCAGATCCTTCAGAGCTTCGTCGGATACGTTAGGAATCTCGCGGGTAATTTCTTCTTTACCAAGCTTGGTATCGCGGGCATCACAATCATATTCTTCAATATGAATAGATGTAAAGATATCAGCCTTTACCAGATCCTCGTTCAGCAGAACAGCATCCTCGTAGTTATAGCCTTCCCAAGGCATATAGGCAACGATTACGTTGTGACCTAAAGCCAGCTCGCCGTGATCGGTAGCCGGGCCGTCAGCCAGAATCTGCTTTTCGGTAACCTTATCGCCTTTGAAGACGATAGGACGCTGGTTAACACAGGTACCTTGGTTGGAACGTTTGAATTTCAGCAGCGGATATACATCCACTTCACCGTTTTCTGCACGTACACGGATTTCGTTGCCTACTACGCGAATAACTTCGCCGGCACGTTTAGCCAGAACGCAGACACCGGAGTCGGAAGCAACCTTGTATTCCATACCGGTACCGATAATCGGAGCCTGAGTGCAGAGCAGAGGTACAGCCTGACGCTGCATGTTCGCACCCATCAGAGCACGGTTAGCGTCATCGTTCTCCAAGAACGGAATCAGCGCGGTTGCGATAGATACTACCTGTTTAGGAGAAACGTCCATCAGGTCAACCTTATCTGGAGTAATGGAGAGGACATCATCCTTAGCACGGGCGGTAACACGCTCGCCCAGGAAGTAACCATCATCATCCAACGGTTCGTTGGCCTGTGCTACGATATATTTATCTTCTTCGTCCGCAGTCATGTATCTGATTTCTTCAGTTACACGTTTATTTTCTTTATCAACAACACGGTACGGAGTTTCCATAAAGCCGTATTCATTGATAACAGCATAGGTGGACAAAGAACCGATCAAACCGATGTTAGGACCTTCAGGCGTCTCGATAGGACACATACGGCCATAGTGGGAGTTGTGTACGTCGCGGACTTCATAGCCTGCGCGCTCACGGGACAGACCGCCGGGGCCGAGGGCAGACAGACGACGTTTATGAGTCAGCTCTGCCAGAGGGTTGTTCTGGTCCATGAACTGGGACAACTGACTGCTGCCGAAGAACTCCTTAATAGCAGCAACAACAGGACGGATGTTAATCAGAGCCTGCGGGGTAATAACCTCGTTGTCCTGAATGGTCATACGTTCTTTTACTACACGCTCCATACGGGAAAGACCGATACGGAACTGGTTTTGCAGCAATTCGCCAACACAGCGTACACGACGATTGCCCAAATGGTCAATATCATCGCCAGTGCCATGGCCATCCATCAGGTTCAGCAAATAGTTAAAGGAAGCAAATACATCCTCATTAGTAACGGTATGCATTTTTTCATCGATACCGGTGGTGAACATCAGAAGCATTTCTTCTTCATGGTTCTGAATCTTGACAGCACGCAGACCGCGTTCGTTATAAATGCCGCTCTCTGCAATCTTATCAAGATTTTCATCGGTCATCTTAGTGCCTGCCGGCAGGATGATTTCGCCGGTTTCTTCATCAGCAATAGCCTCAGCCAGTACGGTACCGCTCAGGCGGTTGCGCCAGCCAAGCTTTTTGTTGAGCTTATAACGGCCAACATTAGCCAGATCATAACGCTTGCTGTCGAAGAAGGTGTTTTCAATCAGCTGTACGGCGTTTTCCAGAATAACAGGCTCGCCCGGACGCAGCTTCTTGTAAAGCTCCAGCATAGCTTCATCTCTGTTAGTGGTAGTATCCTTTTCCAGAGTTGCCAGCAATGCAGGATGGTTGCCGAAGCAAGCCAAGATCTCATCATTGGAGGATAAGCCCAGAGCACGCAGCAGCACGGTTGCCGGAACCTTACGAGTACGGTCTACACGAGCAGAAATAATATCATTAATGTCAGTTTCATATTCAATCCAAGCGCCACGGTTAGGAATTACAGTAGTACCGTAAATCTTCTTACCGCTGGGATCCATAGTTACACTATAGTAAACGCCGGGAGAACGCACCAGCTGGCTGACGATAACACGTTCAGCACCGTTGATAACAAAGGTACCGGTATCGGTCATCAGCGGGAAGTCGCCCATAAATACAGAGGATTCCTTAATTTCGCCTTTTTCCTTGTCTTTGAAAATCAGGCGTGCTTTTACGTTCATCGGTGCAGAATATGATTCATCTCTCTCCTTGCACTCTTCAACGCTGTATTTAGGAGTTCCTAATTCAAAGCTTTCAAAGGAAAGCTCCAGATTACCTGCAAAGTCTTTAATAGGAGAAATGTCATGCAGAATCTCCATGAGGCCCTTTTGAACGAACCATTCGTAGGATTTTCTCTGGATATCAATCAAATGAGGCATTGCCAAAATTTCATTGATTCTTGCATAACTATACCGAGTCCTATCACCTACTGGAACCGGTTTAAACATGTAATTCCTCACCCCTTCTTGTATTATCAGCACACTAAACTCGGCGAATCATGCGTGACAAAAAAAACAACAAGGTTCTTACCACAAGGACCTTGTCAGTTGTCTTCGATGATCTGCCTCATCTTTCATTATAAGCAAGATACGCCGTTCAACCACTGACCCGGCAGTATTTGTTGTCAAAATTTACACCTGCAAAAATAATAATGATGTAGTATGATATGTTATCATAAATTACGCAAGTTGTCAAGATTTTTGTCAAAAAAATACAGACACACCATCTTCGATGTGTCTGTATTCACATAGCCGCAGCTTATTCAAAGCGGCCTTTAAGTACAATCTCTTTATCCAGAAGTGCAACCTGGCCTTTAGCAAACAATGCGTCGATATCCAGGTTTTCGTCCAACACCAGCAGGTCAGCATCCGCACCGACTGCAACGCAGCCTTTAACGCCGGTTTTGCCGAGCAGCTCGGCAGGTGTAGAGGTCAGCAGCTTGATAGCCTCTTCCAACGGCAGACCGCGACGCACCAGACTCTTGATAGTCAGATGCAGATATTTAGGAGAGCAGTAGGTCAGACCGATGCAGTCACCGTTTTCATTGAACTTAGGTTGAGAACCGAAAGCATCACTGCTCATCGTCAGATGATCGGTGCTCATGCCCTCCCAGCTCAGGATTTCCATAATCTGCTCTGCGCCGATTTCCATATCTTCATCAGTGCTGCCGGCAGTCATGTCGAAATAGCCGCCGCGACGTACCAGCTTTGCGCCTTCTTCCATCAGCTCGCGAGTACGCAGCATATGAGTCGGCAGGAAGTTCTTTGCAGGAACATCGGAATGGTCCAGTGCGTAGAACAGCGGGTCCAGCTTGCCGATACCGGAACCCATATGCATGGTTACCAAGCCGGCAACGTTGGCCAACAGGCCGCCGCGACGGGTTGCGGTAGCAACCTCAATCAGCTCCGGTCCCTGAGGATTAGAGCTACGATGATCGCTGACAGCAATCTTGGTACCGATAATAGGCGGAACCATCATAATATCTTTTTCGATAGAACCGGTAATGGTCGGAGAAGGGATACCGTAAGCACCGGTCAGACAGTAGGCAGTAATGCCTTCTTCCGTCAGTGCGCGTGCTTTAGCTACCAGGTTTTCTACGCTTCTGGTTACACCGTCTGTACCCAGCAGGCCCAGAACAGTTGTAATACCGCAGCTGGTAATCTGGCTCAGCATTGCTTCGGGTACGCGGGAAGCAGGGCCCTGCTCACCGCCGCCGCCGGTGATATGCATATGCATATCAATGTAACCGGGCAACAGCTTTTTGCCGCTGAAATCAAATACCTCAACCTCAGGCATACCTTCGTAGCCTTCGATTTTATCAGCAATACGCACTACCTTATCTGCAATAACCAGCACATCCTTTTTACCAAGATGAGCAGGTGCGTAAACATCAGCGTTTCTAATTAACTTAATCAAAATGTGTCACTTTTCCTTTCATTGTGTACTAAGCAGTTGCTCAGTACTGCCGACTTGCTTGCGCAACCGGCTTATTTCTTTTCGTCTTCCAGCTTAGCAATACCGATACCGGTGTAGCCGTAGAACAGAGCGATAATGAAACCGGTGTAGCAGAGAATTGCCCACGGAGCATAATCCAGAGTTTCAATACCGGTGCAGGCAGTCATGTAAGCACCTGCTGCAGACCAGGGAACCAACGGTACAAATACGGTACCTGCATCCTCCAAGGTACGGGACAGGTTCTTAGCAGCAAGGCCTCTTGCTTTATAAGCATCACGGAACATTTCACCGGGAATCAGAATGGACAGGTAGGAGTTACCGGTGCACAGGCCCATGGTAATGCAGGAAGCAACGGTGGAAGCAATCAGATCACCGGTGCTCTTAGCAAAGGTCAGGATTTTTTGCAGTACTACTTCCAGGCAGCCGGCCTTGCTCATGATACCGGCAAAGCAGAATGCGCAGAATACCAGCAGAGTGGTGCCCATGATTTCAGCCATACCGCCACGGTTCAGCAGCTTGATAATCTGCGGAGCAGCGGTAGCGGGGTCAAAGCCGGGAGTGGTCAGCATGGAAATTTTAAAGCCTTTTACAGTAGCCAGCAGCAGATTTTTCAGGTTAATGTTTTGGAAAATCAATGCTTCGGCGCCAGCCAAAACAGTGGAAGCCATCATAACCGGCAGAGTCGGTTTCTTAAAGATAGAGCCTGCCAGAATCAGCAGTACAGGCAGAATCAGCAGAATGTTAAAGTTGTACATGCCATCCAGCTGAGTCAGCATGGTGCTTACTGCTTCGGAAGAAACATCGCCGCCGATATTGCCCTTTAAGCCAACGAAAGCATAAACAACCAGGGAAATAATAGTTGCCGGAACAGTAGTCCAGAACATGTGAGCAATGTGTTCATAAAGAGTAGAACCAGCTGCAACCGGTGCCAGGTTAGTGGTATCGGACAGCGGGGAGATTTTATCACCGAAATAAGAACCGGCGATTACAGCACCGGCAGTAGCTGCCAGGTTTACACCCAAAGTGCTGGCAATACCCATCAGTGCAACACCCATGGTAGCAACGGAGCCCCAGGAGGTACCGGTTACGATAGATACTACTGCGGTAATCAGGAAAGCTGTTACCAGCATAAAGGTCGGGTTTACAATCTGTACGCCATAATAAATCATCATCGGGATAGTACCGGAAGCCATCCAAGTACCAACCAGCGCACCAACGCAGGTCAAAATCAGGATTGCCGGCATGCCCTTGGCAATCTTCTGGCAGATTTCGTCCATCATTTCATCCCAGGTAACACCAACGCGGTAAGCAATCAGTCCGGCAATAGCAGCTACCAACAGCAGCAGCGGCTCGGTTGCGTAACCCAAATAACCTTTGCCGACAGTCAGAATAACCATCATGGCAATAATAGGAATAACGGATTCCGTAAAGGTTGGCATACGCCTATTTGTTTTTTCTTCAGTTTTTTGCATATCCTTTGACATAATACCCTCGTTTCTGCCGGTCATATAGCCGGCTTAATTTTGCGCAAGCAACGCTATCTATAAAAATTTTATCATTATAGCTTAATTATCTCAACAGTTTTCTTTATCTATACTTATTGGAATTTTTCTTGTATACATAAGCAATTCATTCGCCGTTCTGTATTTTGTATACAAAATTTGTACTATATTTCGTGGACATTTGCTTAATTATGCGCTTTTTTATACTAAAAATTTAGGACTTCTTCAAACACGTTGAAGCAGTCCTAAATTAAAAAGTCAATAAGATTACTTTTCCTGTTATAGTATTTTGATAAATTATTCTTATATAAAGAACAGAAAGTAAATTAACCCTTTATCTTTTCCTGCGACTCTTTTAAAAGCTCCAAAAAGCGCTTGGTCGGCAAGGTAAAGTTAAATTCATAATCATAAAGAACCGAAATAGGCATATTTCCCGAATACTTGACCGGGAATTCGACTAATGTCCCCTGCTCCAGTTCCTTCATTACTTTTACCCGCGGTGTCAAGGCTATACCGAGATTCTGCTCAACTGCCATCAGCACGGATTCCGAATCACTGAAGGTCAATATACTTTGCAGACGCGTGAAATCAACCTTAGATTTCAGATGCTTATAATATACCTCACTTGCAGGATAGGCAATAAAGGGATAATCATAAATATTATTATTTCTGCCCATCTGCTCATACAGTTCTTTGGACGCTACCAAAACCATCGGCTGATTCCAAAGCTGCACACGCTTGGTATAAAGCGGCTGCACATCAATATGCACAAAAGCAAAATCATACAGCTTTTGTACAAAAGCATCGTTTATCGTCGATTCTACCGTCATGCAGCGGTTAACCTCTATATCAAGCTCGGGAAATTCCTTTTTGAGCTTCAGCAGCACAGGCAATAGATAAAAGTTTATGCCCTGAGTAGAAACGCCGATTTTCAGGCTGTAATTCTTCTTTTGAAACTGTCGCATTACCTCCTGGCTTTTCTGATAATCAGCCATCAGCTGCTGTGCTATCGGCACAAAGTTTTTACCTGCCTGCGTCAGATAAACATTCTTGCCATCTCGGGTAAAAAGAATAACGCCGTATTCTTCTTCCAAAGCGTTGATATGATTGCTGATTGTAGGCTGGGTAAAATTAAGATATTTCGCAGCCTGCGTAAAGCTGCGGCACTGTACAACAGTCAAAAAAGATTGATATACTTGGATATTCATTTCGGATATTCCTCAAATTCTTATATTTCATCGAGAACAGGTACAAAATATGCTTCCACGCCGGTAATTTCTCCCGGCTGTAAACGCACAAAGGTCTCCGACGCTTTACCGTTAATCACAAAGCAGGAATAAGTATACTTGCCGGTTGCCTCACCGTTATCTGTTTCCTGCTGTACATCAGCCGAAGGAACAAACTGCTGGTAAATCAAATCGCATTCATCGCACTCCTCCGCCTCGTAGCTCGTTGCACCATCAGGCTCTACAATAGCAATACCTGCACCCTCACGCCCAAAGATAGGCTTCTTAATATAACGCTGTCCAGCCAACTGCTTGCTGTCCAAATAAGTCGGCGTTAAATGCGCAGCCAACAGTTCTTCCTCTTGCGGTGTCCAGAACAGACGATGCTGATATAAATACCATGCCAGTGCCAGCAGTGCTTTATTCTGCAGTACAATGGATTTTACCGGATTAACCAGATCAACAGCACCGAAATTAGCTAACTCCATAAGCTTTAAGCCAACAGGATAGCCATCCTCGCTTTCATCATCCATCAAAAGCTCCAGCGGATGCAGACGATACAGTATATCAAGCTTATCTTCCTTACTTTTGAAGATTTCATTGGGAATGTAAACTCCGTCATCATGTACAATCAGCTCATCTAGGCCGACAAGGCGACAAACGAAGGGCAGCTTGCTCAAAATGCGTTCACGCAACACCTTTTGCACGCGCTCAAATAAAAATTTGGCGTTAGCCCAATCCTCACTGTAGCCTTTATCAGCCGCAAAAGCAATGCGCACAACATCCTTATCTGCATATTTAGGCTGTTCCAACAGCTTTAAAAAGGGCTCTGCCAGCTCCTCACCATCCGAACGCGGCTGCAAATGCAAGCCGTACTCCTTAGCAAAATATGCTTCCGCTACCTTGTTGGCATAAAATGTTTCCGGCAAGGCGCAAGGAGTATCAGAATTGATCTCTACCAGCTTATAGCAGCCGTCAGTATTCTTTACAAAGTCAAGACGGCTGCTATAGCTCACATGATCCGAGTTATCCGCAAGGATATACGGTGTGAGCTTATCCGTCATATTAAACAGATTAAAGGGCATTGCGCCATTATTATTGGTACGCAAAGCCTCTGCCAGGCGTGACAGTGCTGCTGTAAGTCCGGCACTGATGCGCTGCAGCTCACGCTTATTGGCATTGCTCATAAGCAGCGCGCTGATAGTAGGATAACGGTTTTCCCACTCCGGCGCATCCATATACGGCATAATATTCAAATCAATTTTATCAAGCCAGGTATCAGGCTTACGATATTTATACATCTTCATCACCTCAGGAAATTGCGCTGCCGCTGGAGCGGCTCATGCCACTGCCGATACCGCTTTTACCTGTAGTGCCCGTACTGCCGAGCTTGGAACTTTGCGTGCTTCCTGCAGTTCCCTGTTGCACAGTAGAGCCATTGGCGGTGTTAGCGTTTGGTTTAGGATTAGTAGACGAGCCTGCGGGTGCAGCATTCTGCTTCTGGTTAGCTGCAGGTGCAGTTCGCACACCTGCCATCGGGCCTACACCAAAGGTACGGCCGATGAAGTACCAGGGAAAGAAGCCATGAAAAAAGCCGCCGCCGTTATCTTCATCCTTCTTTTCATCTTGATTATTCTGAGCAGAGTTATCATTCTTCCACTCACTGTCTTTATCGTTGCCACAGCCTGCAACACCTGTCAGCATAACTACCGCCAGTGCACCGGCCAAAAGCTTTTTACGTTTTTCGTCTGTAAGCATATGAAACTCCTTTATAAAAAATCTCTATCATTTTTACACAGCAATATAGTAGGTCATCTTTTATATTATAGCATAAGAATGTTAGAATGTAATTTTTTTATTAGAAAGCTGAGCTAAGGTGAAAGTATATATTACAAGTGATATCGCTAATTACTTTACAGCCGAAATCCAAGTCAATTATTAATGTATTATCTTGCAAATAAATACTACTTTAAATCACTTATTCCACCTAGCTTATTCATATACATATCTAGCCAATCCTCCCAACAGAATCCACCTATATTTACAATCACAACATGTTCCCATCTATCCTTAATTGACTTGCCTTCAAAGATTTTAGCTTCTAACATTTCTTTAGCAGTCAAGAATTCCTCACCATCAGGTATGTCACAATACCCCACCCAATATGGTTTATCATATTCACGTAAACAGCCAAGGTAATGTTCCTGTTGATTTTTAGGCTCATCATCAAAATAAAATAAGGTTTCATCAACAAGAAAAACTTCATCATGCTCAAATATTTTAAGAAAAAATTCATATGAGTGAATCTTTTCATAGCTCATCAACCATGCAAATCCTTTTGCCATGCGCAACGCAGGTTCCTTAAAATGATTTCCCTGGTTCCAAGCAAAAATACAACTCAGCCCATGATCTCTTAATGAGCGATACACATCATAAATATCATTTGCCACCTGTGCCAGAATTTGGTTACGTGTCTTTGCTTCCTTATCGCCAAGACTTAAATAAACTCTATTGGTTAATATTTTGTTGTTATGTACAAAATCAACAAATTTAGGAAACCACACAGACGGAGATACTGCTGCTATACCTTCGAATAAATTTGTTTGATAAGCCGCCCACAATACAAATAATCCGGCTAAGGAATAGCCGCCCGCAAAAATCTTTATATCTTGATGCTCACTTAATAACGGAACAATTACTTCATTTTTTATACGTGTTAGAAGTTTTTCTGCGTTGCCGGCAAATGCAGCCTCTCCAAAAATCGGCTCTGTCACCCATGGTGAAAGGTCGTCATTCCAACTATCAACCTGCACTGTAATAAACAAAAAATCTGTACTCTGCGTTATAGCTTTTATATGAGAAAGCTCCTCTTCGAGCAATGGTAACTCGTGTTCTCCTATTATTTGGAGCAAGACTATTTTTGCGTCGCGATTGCCCTGATAATTAACTTGCATCCCCTACTCACCTCCTGGTTCCGTTTCAAATATTATATATTCTTTGAGGCAGAAAATCAAAAAAAACTCCCGACACACCTAAGTGCATCGGGAGTCGGATTGCAGACGAATCAACAATCTATTGTGCTACTAGCGTACAGCAATAATTATTTAACTTCTTTTTAAGCACTGTTTCATTAACTTTAACAGTTAATAAAACAGTGCTTTTTGTTTGTAATTTTTATCTTTTTTATACCCAATTTACCCAGTTTTTGGCTAAATGGAGTCAAATTGTACTCAAATTGTAGTCATCCCCCAAAATAAAATAAGCGCTCAAGCCGACAATAATCTAGCCAGAACGCCTATCAAATTAGCTACTTAGATTATACACCATTAATCTAATTTAGGCAATAGATTATCTAGGATTGCTGTAGTGGTTAACGGACCAACACTGCAGTCGCCGCCGGGGCGACACGAAAAAAAACGCCGGTGTAGCGGACACCGCCCAAGCAACCGCAATGCTCTTACGCCTGGACAAGCGGACAGTCTGGCATACCTCTCCTGCCAGGAGCATTTAGGGCGCGCGCGGCCACAAACAACGGCGCGGTATGGTAATCAGGCGACATTAACGTCGGGGTAGTCTAGGGACGGTCAGGACTGATTTTGACTGGGTGATCTAGATGACATGCAGGAGAGGGTGGATGGATACCTCACGACGACGGCGGGGCGATGATTAGCCAACCAAGCATACCCTGTTGCAACCCATTACATTATTATATGGGCTGTAACAGGGAGCAGTGTCTGTTGCCTACTCTGCCCGCCAAGGCAATTTCCCATCCTAACCTATCCTACTCATTAATTAACCGCTGTAAAAACATATGCAAGTGTTAATGCTAATAATCAGACCATACGCATACAATATCGACACCCATTAGTTTGAAAGCATGTAAAAACAATATCCTCTATATGAGGAAATATTTTTAGTATAACTAAATAAGGTACAATTTATAAAGTCAATTTTAGGAAGGAGCAAGTAGATATGAAAGAACTAGTATACAATTGTCGAACTGATAGGTACGTGATTAAAGGAGAAGGAGATGAACGAGAATTGCATTGTGGTAGTGTTTTTGAAGTTTTACTAAACAAACAATGGATTACCACAACAATAGAAATGCAATGGACTAATGGCGTAGGTAAATATTACCTTACGACGCGAGCGCTATCATTGGAAAATATTGTTGCCTATAAAGTACCGGTACGATAAAATAGATGAATTAACCAAAAGCAGTATTAATAAAATCAATATAGCATAGCTGAATGTGTTGTTGTTTTTTAGTGTGTGAGCTACAATATTAGTATTAAGGAGGAACGCAATCATGTTAAATGAACTTATCTTTTTTGAAGCGCGTATCTTTAGAATGTTCTGCGAAAAATTGCAAGTTTCGTCTGCTGATACTAATAAATTGTTTGAGACATATGGTGTATGGAAGTATATTGAAGATACGTATGATATGTTAAGTTTAGGTAGTGACAAGTGTGCTGTTAACGATATTGTAGAGATATTAAAAATAAATGGTGTTAAGCTTGAAGGAGAAGTTTGTAATAAACTAGAGGCAGTTACGGATAAAAGTAAAAGTACCGAACAAGAAAAGTTTTGTGCAGATTTGATTTTGACTGATGCTATTATGGATATGGCTGATGAAGAAGGTATTTCCTGGCAGGAAACGAGATACAAAATCTTAAATTCCGAAGCTTATAAAGCCCTTTATGATTTTGAAACTGGATTATGGGAAACCGGACCAGATTACTTTAGGGATTTCTATCAAAGAATAGTATAAATCAACAAAAGCTTTAACAATGAGCTCTAGCACTATAAAGCTAGGGCTTTTTTTCATGCAACGATATTCTAAAATCCTTTGTAATGAGCAAACGATTGTGTTAAAATAAGATAAGAGAGTAACGATATTTACGTTCTCTTCCTGACGCGAAGCGTTAGGCGCACTTACGCGTTTCCAATACCAAGGCTACGCCTTGGTGGAAACGCAGTGTGAGGATGCTAAAATAATAAAATAAAACACAATCCTTAAGCAAGGAGGATGAGGACTAACAATCCCTCATCAATTGCAGGCTTAGCCTGTTGAATTGCTTAGGGATTTTTTATTTTTATGGAGACAACGCAGACATGGCAACTTATCATTTGAGTCTCAAAAATGGAAAAGTAGGTACTGCAGAGCAGCACGCAGACTATATACTGCGTGAGGGGCGCTACAGTGGAGGAAAACGAGCGGAAGAACTGGTCTACAAAGGCGCAAATCTCCCGCGTTGGGCCATGTCTGCATCTGCCTTTTTTGCGTGTGCTGACAGGTACGAGCGCACTAACGGCAGAGCTTATACAGAGTTCGAAATAGCTTTACCAAATGAACTAACGCATGAAGAAAATCAAAAATTGGTAAACGATTTTATTAATACCCATATTGGGAATAATAAAGTGTGGGCATATGCTATCCATAGCAAGCCTGCTACGTTCGACGACGATGAAGAACAAATCCATGCACATATAATGTTTTGTGAGCGAGTTGTAGATGATGGAATGGTAAAAGCCAAATCACCATCTAAATTCTTCAAAAGATTTAACTCAAAAAATCCTCAGAATGGTGGATATCAAAAAGATAGAAGGTTTTCAGGATTCGCAGAAAGCAAAGAAAATTTGAAATTAATCCGACAGAGCTGGGAGGATATGATTAATGCTGAGTATAAAAATCATGGAATAGATAAAGTTGTATCCTGTAAAAGCATTAAAGAACAACGTGATATAGCAGCAGCTGCTGGTGATGAAGATATGGTTGAATTTTTAAACCGTACTCCCCAGGAACATCTCGGTCCAGCTCTCGCATATAAAACCAAAAAAATCATTGAAGAAAATGGTTATGATCAAGAAAATATCGACAATACCTTGGATAAAATTTATCAAATGAGTGCCAAGGCTTTTGGCGTGATTATAGATAAAATTCAAAAGGCACGTAAAGCTGCTGAATTAAAATATAGAAAGCAAATTGAATTAGAACGCAAGGAAAAAGAGTATAGTGAAAAACGATTAGCCGAACTTACTATATCCGGCGAAATTATCAGAAAAGATTTTGTTAAATTACTGGGATCAGTTAACAACCAAATAAAATATAACGAATCTGCAATTATAAGAATTGAAAAAACAATAACTCCAATTGAACAAATGCCAAGTAAGGTACTTAATATTATGACCAACGGCAGATTTGAAAAATTGCAAAAAGAAGGTGAAGCAATAATCAGTCTTAAAACTAGACTAAAAGAAATCTTAAGCCTATACGGTCCCAAAGAATCTATGCCTAATAATATACGAGCAGAGTATAACGAAAAAGGACGAGCTTACAGAATTCTGAAAGCTGATTATAAAAAGCAAGATGCAGAAATACACAGCTTCATCAGCTCTGAAGCAGGTGATAAATGGTATAAAAAATTGATAAAAGAAATGCTCGAACAAAGTAAAGACATGGAGGATCAAAAATTGAATCTACTCAAATTAAATAATGAGTACAGAGAATTGCGAAAAGAGATTATCGAAGTTGGCAGGAAAATAAACCCGCACTTGCATTACAGAATGAAATCTAAATATCGTGCTCCAGAACTTGGCAACGGAGCATCAGCTATATTTGACGCAAGGAATGATATAAATAATCTGTTACGCAATATCATAAATGCAGGCAAGGAAAACATAAAACGGAATAAAATGACCGTAAGCCTTAACAGTCGAAAGAGTAGCGAGTGGGACATGTAAGCTTAGGTAGTGTGATTATAAAAGTCACCTATATTAGTCTACTAATTATAGTTATATCAATAATTGAAGTTATAATGCTAACCATAGTTATGTCTATAATTAATGTTATGACATTAACTATAATTATATTTATATTTATGATTATAGTTATGATAATCGCTGTTATTGCATATGATTTTAACGTAAAAACAATAGACTAATATATCATACTCTGCTATAATAAAGGCAAGGAGGGGATGAGATGGTTGAACCGGTATTAATGACGCTTTTATTTGCTGAAGGATTGATAGGATGTGTATTGGCAATTCGCTATTTTGAGCTAAAAATGACATTTTCATCCTACATTTGTATTAACAAATCTGGCTATGGCATTTTTTGGAGAAAAAGAAAGCTGGAAAAAATATACGATATTGTTTTATTTTTGATAAGCTTAGCTTTATTCATACTCCCAGTAAAAATGCAGATTTATACTGATATTAATTTGTTGTATAAGCTGTTGGTGTTAGATTTTGCTGTGATATTTATACTAGCTCGTATGAATGTTGTATTCAATAAAACTTTAGTCCATAATGTCCTCTTGCATATGTTGATAAGAATTGAAAAAGAGGATATTGTGAGACGGTTTACCTATTCAGAGGCTGAAGAAATTTTTGCAGATTATAAAAAAACTTTGCCGTGGTACAATGAAGGTCTTACGATACTTGCATGCAAACCCTTGCTAAACAAGTTATTGTTGGAAGAGCTACACTATGTAAAGTATAGATATTGTGGGTATTGGTGAGTTTGGTAAATATAGCGCGTTGGTATACATGAACAAATTCACTGATTTTGTCTTACATTCTTGAAGCAAAGGGGGGCCTATAACTATGTTAGCTATAAACTACTCTACTCTAAAAAACAATTTAAAAGATTATTGTGATGAAGCAAGTGATAATAATCAAACTATTATTGTTACTCGTAAAAAATCAAAGAGCATTGTTATTATGAGCCTTGATAATTATAATCAGCTTATGAAAAATGCCCGCAATGCAGAATACCTTGCTAAGCTTGATAGAAGTATGGAGCAAATCAAGAGCGGCTTTAGTGAAGTACATGAAGAAAAGAACCTTTAGATTATAGTAATAAGCCAAAATAATAAAAAACTAGGCGAGATTGTCGAAATCAAATTAGTAGAGTTGGTATGAAAATGCCGACTCTTTTTTTGCCCAGCGGTGTACCCTTATTAAATATTTTTCGAATGAGTGCTCGAAGCTGTTGACTTACATCGTAATTATAAATATAATATTATTGAGTTGACATAATTGAGGTGAGTGTATGGATTACATGACTGAACTTACCGCTATTGCAAAATCGCATGGCGGAATTATCAAAACAAAAATAGCAGCACAACATGGCATATCCAAAGCAATGCTTTATAAGTTGTGCAAAAAAGATAAAATACAACGCATTGTAAAAGGTCAGTACATTCTTCCTGATGATATGCAGGATGAGTTGTTGGCAATCAGTAATCGTTCTGAAAGAGTAATATTTTCTCATGAAACAGCTCTTTACCTTCATGGGATTTCAGACAGAACCCCATTCGAGCATACGGTTACAGCACCGTCCGGTTGTATTCCATCTGCAGCAATCAAATCTGAATGCAAGGTATATTACATCAAACCCGAATTATTTGAGCTTGGCAAAACAACGATGAAGACATCTGCAGGAAATGATGTTACCGCATACGATCTTGAACGCACGGTCTGCGATATAATCCGCAGTCGCAACAAGTTGGGAACAGAAACTTTCCTTGCGGCATTAAAACTGTATGCAGCTAACCCAAAGAAAGATTTGAACAAACTAAACTCTTACGCAAAAAAGATGCGAGTGTCTAATATCCTGCGTCAGTATTTGGAGGTGCTTCTGTAAGTAAAGCAATGAGTCTGAAAGCGAAAATTCGCAATATTGCCAAGCAGAAAAATATTCCTGCACAGGTCATTTTGCAGAACTATATGTTTGAGCGTTTGCTTGTCCGTTTGTCTGCTTCTGAATACAAAGAAAAATTTGTATTAAAGGGTGGAATGTTGGTAGCAGCGATTGTTGGTCTCGACAACCGCGCAACGATGGATATGGATACTACGCTCAAAAACCTTCCTTTAACACCGGAAGCAATTCGCAGTGCGTTGGAAGACATCTGCAGCATCGCATTCGATGACGGCGTTGTGTATGAAATTGGCACAATCTCTCCCATCCGTAAAGATGACATTTACGGCGGATATCGTGTCATGCTAAATGCCAGGTTCGATATTATGCTAACACCGCTTAGCATTGATGTATCCACCGGAGACGTAATTACGCCTCATGCGGTGCAGTACAATTTCTCCGAGATTTTTGATGACGAGAAATCATACGAGCTTTGGGCATACAACATTGAAACAGTTATGGCGGAAAAGGTGGAAACCATTTTGCGACGCGGCATATTCAACACCCGTCCAAGAGATTTTTACGATGCCTACATACTGACTACAACGCAGAAATTTGATATTACGGTCTTTGAGGATGCATTGAAAGCAACGGCAAATCACCGCGGTACTACAAATCAGATCGCAGATGTTCCAAGTATTCTTCATAACATTGAAGAAAGTCCGGAACTCAAAACGATGTGGGATAAATACCGCAAGCAGTTTTTCTATGCAAAGAATATTACTTACGAGCAAATTATGGATTCCATAAAGGCTTTGCTCAAATATTAAGCATATAGATAATATTCGGAGGGGAATAGCATGAATAACGACATTCTTAAAAGATATATTGATGATCAACCTACAAAGATTATAACAAAGCTCGATTTTGCAACAGGAAAACTTTCCTATGATAAGATTGTTCGTAAGCGTCAAACAGGCACCCGTTAAAACGTCCCCATATGAAAAAAGACAGCCGCCGGCGGTCTTTTTTTACATTCAAATTATTTCACTCTCGTAAATTACAAGAACAAGTTGCAGCAACATTAGCAGGAGCAGTTTTTACAGGTAAGGCTTGAGAAATCTCAGCAAATACAGGAGCAGCAACAGATGTACTTGCTTGTACTTCTGTAGAATATGATAAAAAAGTAGAAATCTAACATAGTGTTCAAAGGCTGGGGCTTGCCCCAGCCTTTTCTATCTTCGCTCAGCATTGGCTATAACTAAGTATTGCAAATCCACCACGCGCTCAGATGCATGAGACACGGCACTCAAAATAGATCAATACCAAAAGAAAAGCTCGTAAAAGCAGGCTATTATGAGTTAGCGAGCAATTACGAGCTTAAACAGATATAATTTAAAGCTCCTTGCACTAAGCAATATACAAGGCGATGTGAGAGATTTACAGCCTAAATAATGAGCAAGTTAATCTGCTTTTTGCTGTTGCTGTAGCTTAGCGTTTTTCGCTTGCTCTTGTTTGTAAGCTTTTTCGAAAAACGCAGCTCTTTCTTCAGTTTGTTTTAATTTAGCCTTGAATTTTTCAACTTCTTCAGGAGTATAGGAATATAATATCGGCATAAGAATCACCTCTTTCGTAATAAATAAAAAAGCACCTGTCAAGCTCGACAGATGCCACTGGCTCACACAGCCAGGCACGACCTCAACGCATATGCGAAGCTACCCGTGCAACTAAGTAAATTATATCATCAGAAGATATTAAGAGCAAGAGTATTTTGGGCACCCATTGACATATCAGAATGTAGATTTCCATAATACCTTCCCGTCTTTTTTGATGTTTTTGAAAAACGGTGTAATATTACCCCATTCATTAAATTGCTTGTTGTATATCGGGAGCACGGATATAACTTTATTGTATTTCAGTTCTAAATCCACAACAAATTCAATCATCTCATCGTGCATTTTATCCGTATAATCGTCAAGAATTACCGCTATATCTATATCTGATTCTGATGTTGCTGTCCCGCGTGCGACAGAGCCGTATAATATTATTTCTTTGACATTTGGAACAGTGAATATATTGATTAGTTGTAGTGTAAGATCAGAAATGAGAATGTCTATGTTATTCATGGCACAGTCTCCTTGCTGTGATTATAGCTTTTCACGATAATTATAGCATTATAACGAGTAATATAGCAATTAAGTAGCGCAGCTGGCGCAGTAAGTCAAGAGCTTTTCAGCTACGCTGCGCTTCGCCGAACTCTGCTCTATGACTAACTGCGTCAGCCACGCTGATGATTCAGGCATATTAAAATAAAGGAGATGTCTGAAAATGTTTAATTTAAACCAACCAACCGTACCGACATTAGAATACCAAAAAGCGCGTCAAGCGCATAAAGCACTTGGTAGAGAAGATCGCTTTTTGGCCCACATGCATTGCACCCATAACCAATTTATACGTCATGTATTGAGGCTTAGGCAGTATGGTCGTTGTCCTGTATGCGGCAAGCTGATTAGTCTAGAATCGCCAGCTAATGTACATCATATCAGCTATACACGTTATTGTGGCTCAAGGACAAGTGAAATCAAATGCTTTTTTCCTAGAGACAATGGCATGATTTATGCAATGACGCCTAATTGTGAACTATGCTATTATGATTGTCCGGAGAAAGCCTCTGCGTGCTTAAATAATTTGGTGTTATTACACAGTGCTTGCCATGACAAGCTGCATAAAACCAATTGTAGTGTTTAGCAATAAAGTTATATTTTGATTTTGCTAGAATGAAAACTCCTAAAGTAGACTTTTTATATTGAAGTCGTCTACTTTAGGAGTTTCCTGTCATTTACTCCCGTTTTTCCAGGATACCTTTCAGTGCATCTAGCTCTTCTTTGCTGAGCGTCACGCCCTTACCCATCTTTTCATGTTCCGGAGACCATTCGCGAAGGTCGTACTTCGGCTCACGTCCGTTCCAAGACACAAGGTTAAGCTCTTTAGTCCAGCCTTTAGAACCGGTGCTCAGAACACCGATGTGTTCAACAATTTCAAAAGAGATTTCCGTTTTAGGCATATGCAAGACCTCCAATCGTCCTAATCTTTGCGCCTTATAACTAACCTTTATTCATTCAACCTGCTTGCCATACGCAGCAGAGCCATCGGCAGCCTGCAGCTCTTCCTGCCTGCTGGGCTCCGGATACAGCATTTTAGTTTGCTTATCGCCTTTAAGTGCGTGATAAACCTCACTGGCGAAAATTCCCAGCACCTGACGCTTAATCTCATCATTATCCAAAAGCAAGCTGAAGAAGTCCTGGTTCTGCTCCAAGCCTTCTACCAGAGCATCATCAATATTGTCGAAATAAGCAAACTCAAAGTCTCTTTCAGTATTGTTTTGAGCGCTGGCACGCAGCTTTTCGGATTTCATCATGATATCCTTAATCTGCAGCATGGCCTTGACTGCAACGTCATTATCATAGTTTTTACCGGTTCTGCTGTTAATTTCCGCAATAATCTGCGACAGACGCTCAATCTTTGCAGGCGTAAGGTTCAGACTTTCAGCGGACGGAAGACTGACAATCGGATCAGCTTTATGCTTAATATTCGCAAACTCACCGCTCTTTTTCTGCACGAAATTATCAGCCTTGATTTTGCCTGTCAAATCAAAACCGCCACCGGAATGGCGCACCTTCAAGTACGTCTGCAAGTAAGACAAGAACTTATATTTCTTATGAATATCCACGTCCTCGAAGCAGGTTGCCTGCACCAAGAACTCATAACAGCGGATAAAATGGCGGATTGCCATATGGATTTCCTTCTGCGTCTGCTCGTCATTGTTCTTTTCGATGACGTTTTTGGCCTTCTGCAGGAAGAAAGTCATTTTCTTTTTGTCCGCAGCAGTAACCTTTTCCTTGTACAGCAGCGTATTAAAGTCCTCTATATCGCCGGGATCAAGGAAGAAATAGCCGTCGATTTTCGCGCTGATATCATAAATAGAACGCGGGTTAATGCTATTGGACAGCAGAGTCACAGTGTAGTATTTGCTGAAAGCCTTCTCAATATCCGCATAATCGTTGGCAAAATCAAGGACGAAGGTTTTCTTGTCAAACGGTGGGCAGATACGGTTCAGGCGCGATAAGGTCTGCACTGCATTTACGCCACGCAGCTTTTTGAGCACATACATAGCGCACAGCTTCTTCTGGTCAAAGCCTGTCTGATATTTATCTGCTACTAGCAGCACCTGATATTCGTCCTTATCAAACTCTTTAGGCAGGTTCTTTTCAGCAATGCCGTTCATGCCTACTTCCGTATATTCCTTGCCGTCGATGGTGACCTTGCCGGAAAAAGCAACCAATGCCTTCAGGCCGGTATAACCTTTGCGATTGATATAGTCCTCAAAGGCCTGACGATATTTTACCGCACCAGCACGAGATTCCGTAATGACCATAGCCTTTGCCTGACCGTTAAGCTCCTGCATGACGTTCTGGCGGAAATGCTCGATGATAACCTCAATGCGTTGCGAGATATTTGTTTCATGCAACTGCACGAAGCGAGCAATCTGGCGTTTGGCATCATTCGTTTTCATTTCTGGATCATCTTCAATCTCTTTGTTGAGGCGATAGAACGTATCGTAGGTGATATAATTCTGCAGCACATCAAGAATAAAGCCTTCTTCGATAGCCTGCTTCATAGAGTAAATATGAAAGGCTTCATACTGTCCCTGCTCATTTACCCTGCCGAAAAGCTGCAGAGTAGTCGGTTTCGGCGTAGCGGTAAAGGCAAACATCGACACATTAGGCTGCTTGCCGTTGCGATTGATTTCGTCAACGATGACATCTTCAACATCAACATCGGTTTCCACTTCACCGAAGCCAAGCGACTTGGTAATCGCTGCCATGTTTTTGCCGGAGGTAGAAGAATGCGCTTCGTCGATGATTACCGCAAAACGCTTATTCTTCAGACCTTTGACGCTATCCACGATGTACGGGAACTTCTGAATAGTCGTAGCAACAATCTTCGTGTTACCGCCAAGAGCATTTGCAAGGTCGGTAGAATTGCACTGGTCATCCATAACGCGGATAAGGCCTTCCTTGTGCTCAATACCAAGCACTGCCTGCTGCAGCTGTCTGTCGACTACTACGCGATCAGTACAGATGATGATGTTATCAAAGATAATCTTATTATCTGCACTATGCAAAGACGCCAGACGATGTGCAAGCCAGGCAATCTCGTTCGTTTTGCCGGAGCCTGCGCTGTGTTGCAGAAGATAGTTCAGGCTGCTGCCATGCTCCTTAACATCAGCAAGCACCTTACGCAGCACATCAAGCTGATGATAGCGAGGAAAGATAACAGTTTCGTTCTTCTTCACCTTGCCGTTGGCATCTTCTTTTTCGCTGACCTCGATAAACATGAACTTGCCAAGAATTTCCAGCAGGCTGTCCTTTTGCAGGATATCGTCCCACATATAATGCACGCTGTATTCATCTTCCAAAACAGGGTTGCCGGCGCCAACCTGAATACCTTCACCGCAGCCCATATTAAAGGGCAGGAAGAAGGTACTGCTGCCGCTGAGCTTGGTGCACATATAAACCTGTTCCAAATCCATAGCGAAGTTTACCAAAGAACCGGCCTTCCACAAAAAGAGGCGGTCTTTAGGATTACGCTGCATGCGATATTGATAGATTGCATCCTGATAGGACTGTCCTGCAGCATTGCATTTCAGCTCAAAGGTGATGATTGCAAGGCCATTGAGGAAGATTACCAGGTCAATGCGTTCATCATCGCTCGCCCAGACTTCTTCGGAAACGGTGAAGATGTTCTTATGGTACAAAGCGTTGAGTTCCTTGTTGAAGGTCGTTGCAGGCTTCGTATACATCAAATCCAGATGAATGTTGGCCAGCTCCACGCCATGCTTAAGCACATCAAGACGACTGCCGTTCGCCCTCGTTTCCTGCTGATTGATGAAGGCAACAAGGGTATCTTCGGTTTTTTCCTTATAGATTTTGCGCAAAGCCTGCAGCTTTTCCGGCTGAGTTGCTTCAATAAAAGCGAGCAGCTCCTTGTGGTTCATAGCAAAAAGGCGGTCGAACTCCGCTGCCGGAGCTTCCACGTAACCGCATTCCGGCTTTACAAGTTGGTCGATGATATACCGCTGATATTCTTTTTCCGAAAGGATGTTATTCATGCGTAAGGATCTCCTTTGTACCAGTAACTTCAAGCTACATAAAGCAATACACCCTTATGTCTGTGGCATTTATTTGTTTTCACCATAAAATCCTTTTTCACTGTCCTTTGCCCACTTCTCATACATTTCCAGATAGTGCAATTTAATGAACTTTTGAATCTTGAGAATTTCTCTATCATTGAGAACTCCTCTGTTTTGTATAATTGTGGAACCATCTTCCAAAACAAAAAACTTTGCCGAACCGCCTTCGGTAAGTTTTCTGTCACTAGCATGAGCATGCATACATTCAATAACACAGTGCTTTGTATAATAAAGGTAATATCCTGCAATTTTATCAAGAAAATATTTAGGCAATTTCATCCTCCATAAATTGAGCATTTTGTTTCCATTTTTTCAAAGCTATAACTTGTTCAATAGGCTCCATACTGCTTTCAAGTATTTTTCCGTCTTTAGTAATGACCATAACATGCTCGTCATCTCGGTTTAAGTTAACAATAGTTATGTTATCGTCTTTGCGTAAAAACGCATATCCGCCCACAATCATTTCAGCGGCGTCTGCTATAGCAATTTTTTTTGCTTCAGTCATAACGAACTTCGACCTCCTTTATTGGCGCAAGAAACTCCTCAGGTTCAATATACAGATTATCCAAAATCGGCAATAAATCTATGTAATCCTCTTCTAATTTATCCTCATTTTTATTCTTGCAGAGGACAACTATATAGCCATTATCCCATTCTAAAATTTTCTTATATTTTTCTAATCGTTTCCCTGTAAGGAAAGTTATCACTCGATCACGAAACTTAAAAAAAGTATATTCTCCATTATTGCTTAAAAAAGCTGTGTTTAATGTATTTTTCATAAGTAAACACCTCGATTCACTAACCATGCTGAATAAGCTCCTTCTTACTCAAAGTTTAGCACAGGAAAGAATTAGTGTCAAAAATCATTTACAGGAACCTCCTTCTTGCCGGTGACGTACTCGTAGATGAGGGACTTTTTGTAATCGGCAAGGATATCGAGCTGACGCTTTTTGTCAGCGATGAGGGTGTCGATTTCGGAGCATTTGGTGTCGAGGTAACTAATTATCTGAATTTGTTCTTTTAATTTAGGAACAACTATTTTTGCTCTAATTAATGATTCCTTGCCAATGTTACCTTGGGTATTTGATTTTACATACTGACTTACTTCTTCAAGGAAAGCATTAGATTTAAAATAATAAAACAAAAATCTACCTTTAATCAATTCATTTGCTTTAACAGTAAGACAAGCATATGAAACCAATAATTGTTTTTCGGAATCTACAAAACATACAGTACCAATAGTCGCATATCTAGCAAAAATCATATTTTCTTTTTCTGGTTTACTTTTTATAGAAAGAGCTCTGTATACCTTTTTAGAAATGTATTTACATGATTCGAAATCAATCTGCGATATATTTTCCTTCAAATCGCCTATCATTAAATACGGTACTTTATCAATATCATCAGAATCTGAAGGCATATAATGGTCTATATCGCTAATTTCTTTAGTTACGTAGCCTATTTTTAATAAGTCCCAATCCTTCGGAATCTCGCCAATCCACTCAATCCCGCTGTCTTTCATCTCCGCATCAGGATTCAGACCTTTGGTAACCGCTTCGGTAATAACGGATTTCTTATACTCCTCCAAAAGAGAAATTTCCTTTTGGATATCTTCAGCGGTCGCGTCGATTTCAGAAAGTTTTTCTTTTAAATAGTCAACAATTATTTTTTGTTCTTCCTGAGAAGGCAAAACTATCCTAAAATTATTTAATATTCCGAGTGACAATGCCGGTTGAGCAGTTTCATTTACAACAGAAACAAATCCGCCAGTTTTTTTACTCATTTCCATTTGCCAAATGAAAATCAGATTGTCTAGCTTGTTGGCATCAAGAGTAAGTTTTAAAGAATTTCCAGAAACAACAGAAGGT
>ENA-UPWO01000057-UPWO01000057.1-human-gut-metagenome-genome-assembly--contig:-NODE-57-length-67605-cov-169.290679_pt1 | contig 67605 bp, 50 predicted proteins | sample MGYA00250056_ERZ773388 | MGnify/ENA primary metagenome ERZ773388 (study PRJEB29103, sample SAMN06112004) | human gut metagenome | biome: human gut; feature: ankylosing spondylitis patient; material...
AACTTGGTCTCACCCTTGTATGTTCCGTCTATCGTCACCATGCCGAAATAGAACAGCAGGCTGAGGAAGTTGTCTGGATCGTTGATTCGCTCGGCAGGGAAGTTCTCGTTGAGCGTGCCTATCACGAATCCCTGGGTTACCAACTGCTGGATGATGCTGGCGTCGTGGGCGAACTCCTTGTCGTGGCGGATGAGTATTCGCATCTTGTTATAGTCGATGCGGATGTCGGGCTTCACCATCTTCTTAGTGATTTGGTATTCGTAGTCAATATAGTTGTCTACGAAGTAGAGCACCATCATCGAGTTGTACATGGTGGTCTCACCATATCTCTCCTCGGCAAAGCAATAGTTGTCGTACCAAGGCTTCATTACCTTGATCAGCTCATCGGTGGAGTGATTGAACGGCAGGACGCTGCCGTAATAATCCAGCATCTCTCTCACTTCTTCCTCGGTAAATCCCGTCATCTCATTGAAGTCAGGTGAGAGCGAGTAGTTGGTTCCGATGTTGAATCCGCTGCTCAGGTCATCCATGGTTACAGGGCTTACTCCCGTGACGAACACTCTGCCCAGGGTATTGCTAGCAGCACCCTTGATGGTGTTGAAGAACTGGCGCAAGATCCCTCTCCGTGGGTCTGGTTGCGATACCTCACAAGATGCTCCTCATGGGCGAGAATCATATTGGTGAAATTGTCGTACTCATCGATGAAGAGATAAATCTTCTTTCCCACCTCTTGGCACTTCTGGCAAAGAAATCTCAACTTGGATACAGCATCAGGCTCCTGTTGCAATCCTTCCTTAGTACCAGCAGGAAGAATATGTGCATAGATGTCACAAAAGAAATTGAATACAAGGCGACAATGGTTGTCCAGTCCATCCTTATAATCATCCAATCCTGCTGCCACCTCGGCAAAATTGAGGTGGATGATGAGATATGTATTATGCTCTGGTGTAGGATTCTGCCCGATGTATAGCTTGCCAAAGATTTCCTCAAACTTGTCTTTCTTGTTGATGTCATAGTAATTCTCAAGCATGGAGAGGGTAAGTGTCTTGCCGAAACGGCGAGGGCGAATGAAGAAGAAATACTTGTTGGATTCTTCTATCTGCTCGATGAAAGGAGTCTTGCCACATAGTAGCAATCCTCTTTTATGACATCCTCAAAATTCTGCATGCCGTATGGTATGCGCTTGCGATAAATGCGCTTTGGTCTTACTATCATAACTCAGTTTGATTATTCGTTTTTGAATCTGATGGCAAAGATAATATTTTATCTCCTAATCTCCAAAACTTTTCCCGAAAAACTTCTACCTGTACTGCTTCAAAAACACTCTTCACTCTTCACCGGAATGGCATAAATATCTGTAGCTAAGGAATTTGCACGGGTGAAGAGTGGCGCGCAACTCTTCACCACTCTTCACCACTCGCAACCCCAGTGTTTATCGGGGTTTCAGCCGATTTGGTGAAGAGTGAAGAGTAAAAAGAAGAGTGGTACTTTTATAAAAAAAAGCTCCCGACGTATCGTTTTGTGCCTGGCAATGGCAGATTATTGCCCTGGTAAGGGGCAATGTTATGCCATAGTGAGGCAATAAGCGCTACAAGCCAGCTTTACGCAAAAGCTTTTTCCATACAGGAAATACCAAGTCGGCGTTCAATTTCTGCAATGGTTTTGAACGAGAAGTTAGTCTTTCCAGACAATATTTTGCTTACGTATTGTGGAGTGCATCCCAATCGCTCAGCAATATCAGCCCTTGATAAATTGTTCTCTTGCATGAAATCAACAATTTTTAGAGCAATGCTCTGAGACCATCTTATCCAGGCATTGTTTTCCTGTCTCCACTTGGCTTCATCTACAAATGAAGAGGCTTCATGGCTTTCATGTGCCTCTAAGAATCTTAATGTTTTCTCTTTCATATTTTATTCCTCCTTTATGTAATCAACAAAACTATCTTGATCGAACACCCCGTTCTGTATTAAATATTCTCGGCAAATATTCAGTTTGTCAAGTTCTATTTGGGTATGTTTTCTATCTTGCATCTTAGCTGTTAGCTTAATAGTACCTCCTGTGATAATATATACATTAGGCTCTATTCTGATAGCGTATATTCTAAGCCAGCTAGCATGTTTCTTTCTATCCCAGTTTCTTGCTTTTTCCCTAGTTAATTCTCTCATTCTATTGTCTGAAAGACTTAATGGATGAAATAGTTCGTCTAGATGTTCTGTATATGGAAATTCCAGAATCAGTCTTTCCAACTCATCTGCATCTTCCATTGTATCTTTAATAGCGTCGCTTATTTTTTCAATATGGAAGAATCCTTGTAAGTCTTCAAGATTAGCTAGAAAGAAGTCCAGTAGATAATTGGCATTATTCCACCTTTGAAACAAACGAGTAAGCTCATCTGCTTTTTGACTTTCATCTCTAACAGCCCAGAGATGATCATAACCAGGGATGATTCTAGCAAACTTCATATCTTTAATGCTTTTATAATGCAAAGATATAAACAATATCGATTAGTTGCAACTTTTAGGTTGCTTTTTTAATGAAAATTATACTAGTTCCAAAATGTGGGACATTGTCCCACAAATTGATTGCAATCATCTTTGTATCTTGTAAGTACTTTCGTCGTTTCTTGAAAGTATTATTATTGTTGTATCGTTTTTACGTTAATAGTCTTCGGAGTAACCTTTACTTGTTGCCGGAAGAATTAATGATATAAGCCGGGGATGCCTATGTTTTCGGTCGCACAACAGCTGTTGTGCGCTTGCATAACAGCTGATATGCGCTCGCCCAACACCTGTTGTGCAAGCGGATATCAGCTGGTGGGCGATGTTGGGGCACAAAAAAAAGTCGTGGAATCTTAGAAGGTGAGTCACCTCGGCAACTAAAATTCCAACGACCAGTCTAGTCTAGTCTTCGCAAATTTGTATAATAGTAAATGATAATAATGTCTTATAATAACTAAAACAAGGGGGAGGAAGTATTCCCAACTTCCTTCCCTCCTCTCTTACAGATATATGATTCTTAACTTTTGTATTTTGCTTGCTATTTCTGAACCTTGATACAACGGACTTTACCTAACGATTTGTCACTCCAGTTGGTAGCCATTGTGAAAACGGAAGTATATGTCCAAGACTTTCTGAAGTTTAGATTTGAGAATTTTGTTCTGCAATAAGTATTTTGGATCTTGCTTGGATTGATTATATACATTACAGACATTTCTCTTTGATTTGGCACTCTCCATTTATAGTCTCCTTCATAATACTTACCAGAGCATTTGAATTTACCATATACAACATTCTCCATACTACTTTTACTACTATTTTGTTCTGGATATGTATTGGCTGCAATTCTGAACGATCTTGCTGGTTTGTTGACTGCGGAACGTTCTTCATGTTCATTCAGCTCTCCCTGATCTCCTGTCGTATTCAAAGCCTTTTCGTCAACCTTATCGAGTGTCACTGTGGAGTTCGTTGCATTGTATGTATAGTACTCATCTGGCCTAGAATTATATCCCTCATTGTTTGATTTCAGGTTGCGTAAGCAACGTACCAATTTTGGAGGATAGTAGGTATTCCAGGAAGTATAATGATTCGTAGCCATACCTTCTTCGGAGAAGTAAGTGTTCTGGTTATTTATTGAACTATAATACAACATACGATCCCCTTCACCTTCGAGTGTAGAGGTTGCTCTATTAAAGAGTTTTGCTTCTCTACTCATAATCTCCTCACCAATCCAGATACCAATATACTGATCAATGGTTGGAGCATACCAGCGGATTTCATCGTCACTGATTTTGCCATCTCCATTCAGGTCTCGGTTTCTCGACATGCACGCTTTGATCAGAGACTTGTTGCCCTTGAGATTATCCCAGGTGTCTGATCTCTTATTTATGTCCGCAACCATATTGGCACGTCCATTCCATTTATCGGTACCGTCAGAATTATACTTGCTTCCACCACCATTAACACTAAAATCTTTACCCTCTTCATCATTGATAGTCTCGCAACCGTAAGCAGTGATGCTTCCAGCTTTGCTTCTGTCATAGAAGGTCTGGATGTTATACTGGGTCAAGCCATATTGTGTCTGAGCGTAAACGCTTCTGCCATCATTACTGGTCTTAACCTCATTAGCAACATAAAAGGCACGCTTATCAACATTATTCACATATTGATTTCATGTGAGATTCTTGTAATAGTTCTCACTGATAAAGCATGTTGCATCGATATACTTTCCTTTACTGTCACTTTTTGTCCAGATACTTGATTCTGCATTATCATAGAGATATTTCAAGAATCTATCTACAGTGTAGAGATCGCTAGCATATTTCGTGCCAGGATAACTGCATGCAGTACCTCTGCTCGTTTTATCTGTGCTGTATTTACTGCTAGATTCGTCTCTGCTGCATTTGATTGCAAACTGAATCCAGCTTGTATCTACACCGTTATCTTTACCAACAGTTGTTGCGCCCACGTTGATTACGTCGGTATGATTACCCAGGGCATAAACCTGATAGAAATAGCCTTTACCAGCTCTTTTCAACTTTTGGATATCATTCTGATAGAAGCGCATTACCATGTACTCGTAGTGACTGTCGAGTGTCATATTCTTACCAGTAGCACCATATTCCAAAACCACGCCTTCGGCACCTGGCTGATCTGCTCCTGATTCTTTCTTGGCTTCTACGATGATTTTATCTACACCTGCTACTGTGATGTTGTAGGTGTATTTGCAGTTACGCTCTACATCATAGTTGTTTTTATCTTTAGTACAGTCGCCCAGATGAACATAGTAGGTAACGTCGGCACTCTTAGTAGAACTACTTGTTGTTTCTTCATACTTACCTTTTAATACTACGTATGTACCATTAGCAGGTGCATTGGTAAATACTTTCGGAATACTCTGACTGTCATCTTCACGTTCTGCTTGGGTGGTTACGTTGTGAACTGCATCCTGAAGATTTTCAGGCAAATAGACTTCGAAAAACTGAGCATCATTTTCCACATCGTTTGGTCGAACTGTGTTGCCGATGTTCTTGTTTACGTTTGTCGTCTTATTCCTGCTGTTTCCATCAATCTTTCCTACCAACGAACCATCTACAGCAATGTTCATAATGTCGTAAGTTTCCAGCTTAAATGAACGGGTAACTCCTGTTGTCTTAGCAGCCTTGATGGTAAACTTTACCTTTGATACGATGCGGCTCAATCGAATGGCATTGTCGTCGCCGGCGATTGCACCTGCGGTTGTGATATTCACCAGTTTTCCATCTTGTACCGCACCACTCATTAAGAATGCATTTGTAATATCAATGGAAGTGTTGTTGCGCTTGAAAGTCAAAGTTTTCAGCTGGTCGAGGGTGAAGTCATATCCTCCGGCACGGGCTGTTTCTTCATTCAAGTTAATAGGTAACTTGTTTGCTTCAACAGTACCGTTGCTGGTCTCAACTGGGTATAGACCCGTAGAAATGTTGGCTACTGCATAGATGTATGATTCGCCACTTCTTGTCTTGATGCCAGTTATTTCTGCTTTGGTGGTGCTGCTGGTATTTTGATTCAGATTTACTTCACCTTCAATACCTTTGTAGCCCTTCAAATTACCATTGCCATCAAATATATAGATGTAGAGGTTGTCGAGATGACGCTCCTCTGCATCTGTTGCTCGGGAGTTGACCACGATGTCTCTTGGGGAAACATCAGAATAGGCCAACGAAATGGTAACATCCTCGTTGCTCTCGCTGCCGCCCGGGAAGATGTCTTCCGAGCAACTGCTGAGTAAGAGTGCTACTCCCATGAGCAGGTATGCTAATTTCATTACTTTCTTCATATTATGATTCCTCCAATAGTTTAATTAAATGTGATATCTGTAGCAGCCTTCTCATTCCAGTTTGCTACGTAGTATTTTAAGTTGAGATCCAGTAATGCTTCTCCAGAGAAGTAGCCATATACAACCAATTCATGATTGCGATAGGCTTCTGGAATCTTAAAATCAACCGATCTTTCTGCAAGCGAAGCATTTGACTTGAAATAAATCTTACCAGTTATGGTCTTGTCAGTCTCACGAAGATAGCTTCTGCAACCTTCCTGTACACCAGTGCTGAGACGAGTCATATAATCCTGGGCTTTTTCTCCGGTATTTCGAATATATACCTTAGGATCGGCAACAGGGTTGATTTTATTTGTTGCAATAGCTCCGAATATCAAATTCTTGGTGAGGTAATTGAGACCATTGAGACTTCCTGTCAATCCTTTAGTATCCTTTTCGGCATTTGTTGCAGCTTCTGGGAATACCGGGCTTGCTGCTGTCAGGGTCTCTCCGTTTACTTCAATCTTGGTGACGGTTACACTTTCTATATCCTTGCCGGTCTTACGGGCAAAGAAGAAGTGGAGCTTGGAAACGGCTCTAACCAATGGAACACTTACAGGTTTGGTAGCTGCTTCGGCTGCATTATCTGCAATGTTGTTTTTTACATTGATGTTTGTAATGACACGTGAGATTGGTAAACCTGTAGCAGGAACTGCTTTAGCCTGAGGGCTGCCATCTGTATTGATACCGAAGTTTGAGTTAAAAGTTACAGCTTTCAAATCCTTGCGCGTCATTCTATTGCAATTGTTATCGTTCAGAACTCCAATGCTTTCTGCATTGAGCAGGATGAAAAGGTCGATATTATCCAAATCACCTGCTGCTTTGCGCAACAATTTCATACTTACCTGATGTGAACCGGTTTCGTTGAGGCCGGTTTCTGCCTTGAATCCTATTGGTGCTGCAGTTTCAGCGCTGCCGCTTTTGAAAGCCCAAACTCTGATACTGTATATTTTCTCCTCTTCTGTTGGATTTGGGGAAGTTTCGTTCTGCCCGAGTGTTCCGCTGGTTCCTGCTGTATTGGCAGGAGCGTTGACTCTGGCCTGAGCTGTAGGAGTTGATACATTCAGGTTGATGTAGGTATCACTCTTTCCAGCAGCTGTATCTGTGTAACCGTCCGACATACATGATGTTAGTATCAGGGTAAGCAGCAAGGTGGGTGCCAATGCTGCTATTCCCTTCATTATGCTAGTCAGTTGATTCGCACAGATTTTTCTTTTTGCGAAATCGAACATAACTTGTATCTCCTATCTTTTACTTATACTTTTACTTTGTTACTGTTTTATGATCATTTTACTTGGATCCTAAATCTACGTCCTGCAGATTGAGAACCCATCCGTTTACCTTGATTCTAGCATCCATGTGGTAGTCGGAACCTGGACTTGGAACGTAGAATACGAGGGTGTAGTGCTCCTGGCGGTCGAGGTATTCCTGATCCTCCCAGCCCTTGTCGGTGCGCTCGCCGCAGAGAGCGAGGAACCATGGCAGTGAGTGGTTGAAGATTACCTTGCCTGTGCGCTTGTCGGTGATTACGATTCGCTTGTCGTCGTACTCCGTGCTTTCGGTGTTGCGGGTGCTTACATCGTTCTTGCGCTCGAACATTCTGGAAGAAGACAGGTCGTAAACCAGTGCCTTGTCGATTTTTTCACCATCAACCTGGGTATTGCCGTCGGTGTTAACCACCAGTTTCTCGTTGTAAGGCACGTAGGTGATTGGCTTGTTCTGTTCTACTCCGTTGGCATCCTTTACCTTGTCGCCCTTGTAGTCGAGGAGCGCAGCCGAGCCCTTGATTCTTACGTCGAAGTTTTCTGCCTCGAATCCCTGCTGGGCTTTTTCGTAAGGAAGCATCACGATGCGGTAGGTCTTGGTACATTTCATCAGACTCAGTTTGCAGGATGTGTCCTTTTTGCCCTTGAAGTCGAGAGATGTCTGGGCAGTGTAGAGAGCGGCGAACTTCTTGTTGTTGACAGAAGCCTCTCCGTCTTTCTTTCCCATTTCCTCCTGCAGGTCGTTGATGGTAGAAACACCTGGTGTGAGTTGGGTGAAGCTGAACTCCATCTCGTCGTCACCGTCGGCTCTGCTACCTGTAGGTTTCTTGTCACGAGCGAGGCAGACGAAGGTATATTTACCTTCCTGTAAGTCTGTGATATCCATGCTGTGACCCGTTTCGAATTTGTCGGCAGACTGCGTATAGGTATCGAAGTATTTACCGTTTTTATCGAAAACATAGACGTTGAGGTTTTTCACTTCCTGGGAGAAGGCATCAGCGTTCTCAGCATTATATGTATAATCGAACTTGAGCGACACCTTAGGTGCAGGACAATTCGTCAGATCGTCTTTCATGCATGATGAAAGCGAAGAGAGTGCGATGGCTGAGATACAAACCACTTTGCAACCGTTTTTGATGATGAAATGTTTCATATCGTTTGTATTTTATTGATTCTTTTACTTATACTTATATCTAGTGTGCCGTAGGGCGTAAGAAGTGGGGTAGCCTTCGGCATCCTTTTTTTCTTGTTGAGTGGTGCTGATTCAGCACGATAGGGGTTCCCGCCATCTGTTGGCGGCAAATATCATCTTTTTCTTTTTGAATCTCCCGGAGGCGGGGTTGCCCCCGGGAGATTGAGAGTATTGTTTTGTTTCAAGAATTATCTTGAGAGCGGGGGATGGGGGTGCATCCCCGGAGCATTCATTTTTTTTCTGTTTCTGCTTGATTAACTTGAAGAATGATTACTCACCCAAGTTTACATTCTGTGAATTGAGAACCCAAGGGTTAACAGAAACTGTTACGTCGAGGTAGAACAAAGCGTTCTCGTCAATCTTTCCGTTAGGAACCTGTGCACCAATGTTGAAGATATTGTTTACTGTCAACTGGTAAATGCTGTTACGCTGGATAACATTAGGAATCGACTCCTCGCCTTTCTTAAGATACTGATCCTGGATAACCTGCTTGTAGTATGTCTTACCCTCGTTGAACACCTCGATGTCATACTTTGTACGGAAATCAGCCAACTTGGTCTCTACATCCTTTGCACCTTCACCTGTTTCAGGTTTCTTTGCATTTTCCAATTCTGCCTTCAACTGGTCAGCTGTCTGACCCTTGAAGAGACCTGCAACATCCTTGTAAGCTTTGAGAATATCTGCAAAACTCTTATAGATAACGTTGTTGTAACGATAGAATGTGCCATCCTTAGGGAAATCAGCATTTGTCATATCCTTAAGGGTAACCTTGTACTCGAAGTACATTGTTGAAGGAGATGTTGAAGAAGATGTTGAAGAATTGTTCTCGAAGACATAGTCCTTATGAGCGAATGCTGCAGTTGCAGCTGTGAAGCGATCAGCATTCTCGAACTTTTTCTCTGAACCGAATTCTGCTGCAGGGTTATAATAAGTAAAGCCTGTACCAGAAGGAATAGTCAGTGTAGTCGCATCTGCCCATTTTTGCATGATGTAGCTCTGGTTTGCTAAGTTGGAAATAGCATAGCGAGTCTGCTTCAATTCTTTAACTTTGTCGAGAGCATTAGCCATTGCTCTTTTCTCTGCTTCTGTTGCGTTTTCTCCTACATAGCCAGTAATCTTGTTTGATGCAGGATTTGGCTCATCGATACGAGCAGCAATACGCTCAATCTTGATAGGACTTATCTCTTTGTTGTAAGTCACCTGAGCAGGGACATTGCTATCCTTGTTTGCATCTGTGAATACAACTGTATATCCATTTCCGTCTCTAGTAGCATCATTCTGGTTGAACATAACGAAATTGTTGGCTGTTACGTATGGCTGTGCAAATTTTTCTTTCGCAGTTAATATGTTCTCCCATGGCTTTGCATCTGTTGTGTTAGCCAAGAAATATACCTTGTATTTTGCACCTGCAGCTACCTTCTCTACTTGAATCTGTATCTGGGTCTTACCAGCCTGTCCCTGTGTAGGAATCTTGCTTGCTTCCCACTCGGCTGCAGAAATATTCTTTGAGAATGCTACCTCACCATTAGCATCTACAAGATAAAGAGTACCGCTAGTTACATCAGATTCTGCTGCAGTTGCAGAGGTCTCGTTACTCTGTGCAGTTCTTGTACCATTACTAGTAGGAGTCTGTACAGCCAATGTCATATAGAAACCTTTCACCTGTGACTGGTTGCCAGAACCACCACCTAAATCATCATTGTTACTGCAGCTTGAGAAAGATAACGCTGCTGCTGATACCAAGCTCATAACGAGCAAATTCATTTTCTTCATAATCTTTTACTTATTAAGTGTTATACAAATTTTTTAGTTTGAGTTGCGAAATGGACGGGTCTCTCTGACCTCATCACTGGCTTCGCCCGGGGGTAATCAAATACTATTCTTTCTTTTCTTGTTCTTAAATTAAATTTTTTAGTTTATATTATTGTTTATGTTTATTCTTTTACTTATATATAAATTACATCAAGCGTTTATGAAGCTTTTGCCCTTTCTATTATATTTGCACTTGGAAAAATAAAGAGGTGAAAATCTTTATATCTGCAAACTTTTGTTAACTTTGCAGGAAATTAGATAAGTACAATAAAAAAAGAAGAATACTCCATATCCAGCGTTAACCCTGTGCCCTTTCTAGCATAGTAAAGGCTTAGCCCTGTTTGGGGAACTGGATATTTTCTGAGCAGAAGCTTGAGAGTAAATTAGCCTGCTTGTGTAGAACAAGACAGGACTCGTAGTATAGTTGTAGCCGCTCAGAACGGAGCACCCTTCTTATTAAAAACTTCATTCAAAATGCAAATATACGGAATAGATTTGGCAAAAGAGAAATTTGACGTAAGTTTTTTCGACTTGACATCAAAAAAAGTATCAAACCAACCTTCACATAAGGTTGTAACGAACAATTTAAAGGGTATTGGAAAGTTTTTTAAAGGCCTTCCTAGCGATGCTGTATTGGTTGCTGAGCATACCGGAGTTTATGGTGATACCCTCTTGAAGTGCTGCATGGATAGCAATGTAAAGATTGCCTTTGTGGGTGGATATGTCATCCACAGATATAGAACTACCCCTGACCGTGCCAAGACGGATGTCCTGGATTGTGCACTGCTCAGAGATTTTGGAGAGAGATATCCTGATAAGCTGAAATACAAGACGTTTCCAGAAGAGGCTCTATATGAGCTTCGTCAATTGGCACGCCACCGAGAAATGCTTGTAGAACAGCGTAAGCAGCTAATAACAGCCGACAAGAGCGAGGATTGTCGTCCTATCAGAAGTCTTGCCGTCAAGCGAAGCATGGACCGTATCAAAGAGATGTTGGATACGGAAATTGCAGAGACGGAAAAAGAAATGTTGAAAGTCATAAATGGACATGAGAGCATTCACCACAACTATGAGCTTGTTAAAAGTGTCGATGGAGTTGGGCTGATTACCGCAGTAGAACTATTGGTAAAAACAGAGAATTTCACAAAAATAACTACAGCGCGCCAATATGCTGCTTATGCAGGAACTGCGCCATACGAAAAATCATCGGGGAAAATGGACAAGGGAGCACATATATCCAAGATTGGTAATAGACGGTCAAAGACCTTGTTGTACATCTGCGCAGAAAGCGCCAGATTGCACAACAAGGAGATTAAACTGTATTACGAGAGACGTACTTTAATAGATAAAAAGCCGCGTCATTATGTACTAAATGCCATAGCAAACAAGTTGCTAAGGATCATATTCACCCTCGTGGAAAAAGGTGAATACTATGACGCAAACTTCATCAGGCAAGACCCAAGGGTCGTTAAACATAATTAACGTTAAAAAATACGCTCAAAGCTTGCTCAATTAGAGTAAAACAGGGCGACTTTACTTTTTGCCAACATTACCCAGGGCGATGCCCTGGGCTAGGAGCTTTTGGGCTTTCAGCCCGACTTCGGCTGCCATCATCTAAACTTATGACACACCCTCTTTCATTTTAGGGGTTATCTTTTAAACAAACAAATCATTCATCGTAATCTGTTTCTGTACGATGTCGCTATGTTTGTTCTGCTTCAATCCGAAAAAAGTAATCAATGTGAGGAGAAGCAATTTGGAAGTCTTCGTCTCTTCAGTGAAGATACGAAGTTTCTCCTGCAATTTCTCCTCATATTCCTTGCTGATTTCGAATTCGCTCTTGTAGAATTTCATCTCACAGATGTTGATGGTTTCATCTTTCCGGTCTATCAGCAAGTCTATTTGAGCTCCCTTTTCTGTGTTGCTGCTTCGCCATGAGCAAACCAAGGTCTGTACTCCCGAAATTCCCAGGGCATGCTTGATTTTGTCTATATGGTTTAGACAAAGCATCTCAAACGACAGTCCTGCCCAAGTATGGTATAGCTGACTGTTCTGGGAGGATGACCAGAAACTGGAATCCTGATACTTGTTATGTCTGATGAACCGGAAGTAGAAGAGCGTATAGAAATCTACTAACTGAAATAAGGTGTTTCGCTTTTGGCGAATGTCGGAAGTCATCTTGTTGGTAGTGCTGAATGGTTCATACAGACGGATGAATCCGCATTGTTCCAATTCTTCCAGTACAGTAGAGAAGGCTCCGTTATCTTTTCCTCCCGATGCTTTGACCAGTTCCTGTCGGGTCATACCCATTCCTTTGGTAGCAAGGGCAGTAACCACGGCGATATGGTCGGCTGATTTCTTAAACAAAGCTCTGTATAAGTCGTTGAATTCATCTTTCAGTTCTGCATTGTCTGCGAAAAACAGCTGGTCGATGTTCTGTGCCAGACTTTTCGATTTATCCATCATAGACAGATAATAAGGTATTCCTCCCATAACCATATAGCATTCTGCTATCTGTTTTCGGCTGTAGCCGAAGTGGTAAGCCTTGAAGTATTCTTCGCATTCGTGCAGAGTGAATGGTTTTACAATCAGATGATGGGTCAGTCGGTTATGCAAGCCACCACGGTTGCGAATCAGGTTGTTGATCATCCAGGAGGTGGCGGATCCGCAAACGATGAGTTTGATGTCGTTGCGCAGTACAGCCCAGCTGTTCCAGAAGTTTTCCAGTGCAGGTATGAATCCCGATTTGGCGGTATCCATCCATGGCAATTCATCGATGAATATTACTTTCTTGCCTTCCGGAAGTGTTTCTATGTATTGTGACAAGGCATAGAATGCCAACAGCCAGCTCTTGAATGTCTGCAGAGTGGTGGAGTGGGTATATTTTTGCAGGGCAATGCTGAAGTTGACAAGCTGTTCGCTTTTGGCAACTCCGTTCATTCCTGTCATGAAGAAGGCAAAATGATCCTCTACGGCTTTTCTGATGAGAAAAGTCTTGCCTACACGTCGTCTTCCATAGACGGCGATAAACTCTGATTTATCGGAGTTTATATATTCATTGAGCAGTTTGAGTTCTGCTTCTCTTCCTATTAGTCTCTGTTCCATATCTTTCGTTATTTTCTGCGCAAAGATAATGCAAACGAGCGCAATGAAAGCTTGCTTTCAAATTGCCGAGTGCAGCTTATCTTCTGCAAAGATATAAAAAAATCCCCATTAGCGCAAATTATTCGTGGATAATCTGCGCTAATGGTATGAAAAAAGCACATTAGCGCAGATTATCTGTGCGAAACTTGCTCCAAGGAAGCTACAGGATGTCCAGCAGCTGCGCAAAGCGGGAGATGCGGCGGAGGTTGGGATGTTCAAACTCCTCTATCTTTTCGTGCGCCCAGGTAGTATGGAAAGGGATATGGACGGCAGAGGCTCCGATTTTCAATGCCGGCGCAATATCGCTCTTAAAACTGTTGCCCACCATGAGCAGTTCTTCAGGCTTCACTTCCATTTCCCGGCAAAGACGGCGGTAAGCCTCGGGCTTCTTATCGCTCACGATACTTACCACATCAAAATAGCGCTGCAGCCCCGAACGCCACAACTTATTCTCCTGATCCATCAGTTCGCCCTTGGTAAAGACAGCTAGCTTGTATCTTCTTTCACCGGAAGAACCATCCTCCTGCCCGGTTCTCATTTCACGGATGCGAGCAAGGGTAGCCTCAACACCTTCCAGCGGTTTGGCATCAAGATGCAGGAGGCTCTTGCCCAGATCCAGAATCTGAGCAATGACATTCGCCTCCACCTTACCATGACTCACCCTGATGGCATTTTCTACCAGCGAAAGGGTGAAAGCCTTGCAGCCATATCCCAAGTCAGCCATATTCCGGCTCTCCGTTTCAAAGAGGGCTGCAGAAATCTCCTTCTCCTTGCCATAAGCAGAAAGAAGCTCACAATATTCATGCTCTACATCCTCAAAGTAATTCTGCAATGCCCAGAGCGTATCGTCGGCATCGAAGGCTATCGCCCTGATATCTTTCAGTTTTTCCATTCTATGATTTCTTATACATTATTATATGCTACTTTGCCTTAAAAACGAGTGCAAAGATAATGCTTTCTTTCTAAAAAATCGAAGAAAAATCGTTTTTAACAGGATTGTAACACCTGTTTAAATCACCTGTAACATCCCTTACGTACCTTTGCAACCGAAAACGAGGGGAAAAAATAAACAATAAACATTAATATAATAATGAGTACGATTTATCTTTGTATCGTGATCTTCCTGCTCTGTCTGGCAGTGTTTGATCTCTTCGTGGGAGTCAGCAACGATGCTGTCAACTTCCTGCAATCTGCCATCGGAGCTAAGGTGGCAAAGTTTCGCACGGTGCTGATCATCGCATCCTGCGGTGTGGTACTGGGTGCCATTATGTCATCGGGAATGATGGATATCGCCCGACATGGTATCATGAGTCCAGATCACTTCACCTTCGAGGAAGTGATGACGCTCTTCCTAGCCGTGATGGTGACGGACGTGATCATCCTGGATGTGTTCAATACGCTGGGTATGCCAACATCAACCACCGTTTCGCTGGTGTTCGAGCTCCTGGGAGGTGCCTTTATCCTCGCTACATTGAAGATGTACGGCGACGATAGTCTGGATTACGGCGTCTTGCTGAACAGCAACAAAGCCTTGGAGGTTATCATGGGTATCTTCTCATCCGTCATCATCGCCTTCGTATTCGGTGCTTTCGTGATGTGGCTTTCCCGTATCATCTTCACCTTCAATTACCGCAAGCATTCACGCTACAGCATCGCCATCTTCGGTGGTATCGCCTTCACAGCCCTCTCTTACTTCATCTTCATGAAGGGATTGGGTAAGAGTCCTTATCTGCCTGCAGAATGGCGTGATTATATCGACCAGAACCTGGGCTTGCTGCTCTGCATCACCTTCGTGGGTTCTGCCATCGTAATGGAGTTCCTGCATCTCTGCCGCATCAACATCTTCAAGTTTACCGTATTGATGGGTACTTTCGCCCTGGCGATGGCTTTCGCCGGCAACGACCTGGTAAACTTCATCGGTGTGCCTCTCGCAGGTCTTTCTTCTTATCAGGACTATATGGCAAATGCCAATGGTGCTACTCCAGACCAGTTTATGATGACTTCTCTGATGGATAGCGCCAAGACTACTCCAGTTTATCTTCTCGCTGCCGGTGCCGTGATGATCATCGCTATGGCAACTTCCAAGAAGGCTCAGAACGTAATCAAGACTTCAGTGGATTTGAGCCGTCAGGACGAGGGTGACGAGATGTTCGGAAGTTCTTCTGCAGCCCGCGTGATTGTACGCAACTGTCAGGCTACAGATTCTTGGTTGAAGCAGTTTATGCCAAAGTCTTTGATGAACTGGATTAACAGACGATTCGACAAGAACGATGTAGAGCTGGAAGAGAGCGCAGCCTTCGACGTGGTTCGTGCAGCCGTAAACCTGGTATTGGCAAGTATGCTCATCACCATCGGTACCAATCTGAAGTTGCCACTCTCTACTACATACGTAACCTTTATGGTAGCAATGGGTTCTTCACTCGCAGATAGAGCCTGGAGCCGTGAGAGTGCCGTGTTCCGTGTAACCGGTGTATTGAGTGTGATTGGTGGATGGTTCATCACAGCCGGTGTAGCTTTCGCAGCCTGCGCCATTGTCTGCCTCATCATGCACTTCGGCGGTGTAGGAATCCAGAGCTGCTTCATGGCATTGGTTATCTTCCTGCTCATCCGCAGCAACATCCAGTATAACAAGAAGGCAAAGGAAGAGAGCAAGGGCAGCACCTTCCAGTTGATGATGCGCTCACACGATCCAGAGATTGTATGGGATCTGCTTCGTCGCCAGGTATCCCGCACCCAGAGCTTCGTCTGCCACTTTGCACTCAACGAGTTCAACCAGATTATGGATGGTCTTGCCAACGAGAATCCTAAGTATCTCCGTCATGCCAACAAGGACTTGAAGAAGGAGCAGGATATGCTGAAGAAATACCGTCGCCAGGAGATGCTCGGTTTGAAGAAATCACCTATGGAGATTGCCATCGAGCGCAACACCTGGTTCCATCTGGGTGCCAACAGCAACCAGCAGTTCATCTACTCTCTGCGCCGTATGCTAGACCCGATCAAGGAGCACGTGGACAACAACTTCAACCCACTTCCAGCAGAATACACCAAGGAGTTTGCTCCTGTACGCCAGAAGATCAACGACCTGATGCGTATGAGCTGCGAGCAGATTGAGACCAGCCGCTACGAGAACTACCACGAGATTCTCGCCGAGGCAGATGCCTGCAAGGATGAGCTCAGCGTACTTCGCAAGAAGCATATCGACCGCATCCAGCATCTTTCAGATAATTCCCTGATGCAGATTTCGCTGGTTTACCTGAATGTACTTCAGGAGAGCCAGGAGTTCCTGAGCGTGATGAGACACCAGCTCAGAGCTGCCAAGAAGTTTATGGAGAAGTAAGCATAAAGAATACGCCACTATTATTCAAGAAGGTGTGTCATAAGTCACATCCAATACGCCCTGGGCTAGGTGCGCTTCTGCCCTTTCAGCCCGTCCTCGGTTGCCATAATCAGGACTTATGACACGCCCTCTTTGTAGTTAAAGAAAGGAATGGTAAGACTTTGTTGCCAAACACAAAATACAGGTTAAAATTAACTAAAGAATACAAATTATTTTGTTCAATAAGCATTTTATTTGTAAATTTGTGAATAATAACAAACAAATACAAAACGATTATGAAACAGATTATCATTTTTTTATTATGCATTTTTTCTACTATCACTATACAAGCACAATCATCAACTGTGCCTGACGAAGTTGTCTTTTACGACATTACAAGTGGAGCCCCCTTCACATATAATAAGACTATACAGAAAAGTGGACATATAGAAAACTTTAGTTGTCCCTTTGCCTATGACGTTGAAGTCAAAGATAACCATCTAGAGTTTTCAATCACAAACGAAGATTTCAAATGGTTTATTGTCAGAAAATATCCAGAGAAATATGTAGATTTTATCATTAACTTTTATGATGGTATTTCACACATAGGTGGCTCATGGCCAAAACCAGGACATGAAGATTTCTATCTGCCACAAGCATTTTCCTACACCATAAGAATAACATTTTAAGCGATGAAGAAGACAGTTTTTACAATCATATTTCTTTGTTCTGTGCTCATTCAGATGATGGCACAGAACAAGATACTTGTGTCGGAACGTATATTCTTGACTCCTACCCATGTTTACTACGACAAAAATGACACAGTAGAAATAATCGGGCAAATACTCTCCACAGACTACTCTGACTTCTATCCTTATAGCAGATATGTCTATCTCGAATTATTCGACAAAGACAGCAAGTTAGTTTCAAGGCAAAAAGTAAGATGCAATGACAAAGGCTGTTTTTACGCAACAATGCCTTTAGGAGCAATAAAAGAAAATGGGAAATATTACCTAAGAGGTTACACCCAATTCATGCGCAACCGCAAAAACACCTATTATCCGACAGTTCCACTATATGTAGGAAGTCGCCCAGTTATATCAACAGACAATCATACCATAAAGGCTTCATTCTTCCCTGAGGGAGGGCATTTGGTCAACAACCATAGCCAAAATATTAGCATTTATCTTTGCAATACTATCAACCAACCTATAGAAACCAACTATTGGATCTTAAAGAATGGAGTTGACACCATTTACAATGGAAAGACTTCTCATTCCGGTTTGAGCATAGCTGCCTTCACCCCAGAAAAAAACGCCAATTACACCTTGCAAACTCCCCAAAACAAGCAGTCGTTCAAAATTCCAAGTACAGAACGAATCCCAACCATTCAAACCACTATTCACAAAAACAGACTTGTTTGTCGTATTCTATCCGAGAATCAAGAAAGCAGCAACACTCCTTTACATCTGTTTATCTACCACAATAGCTTTGGACTAAAAGAAATGAGCATAGACAAGGGGCTAGCCGTTGCCGATATGACAGGATGCACGCCTGGAGTTCTTACCATTTGGCTTACAGATGAGCAACAAATTCCTATTGCCCAAAAAGTACTGTGGACTTCCGACATCAAGGATGCTACCGAACTAGAAATGAAATCAGTTTTTCGCATGAACGAGAAATTATCATTCTGCCTGAATGATACAGTTCCAGGCAGCCAAACTTTCGTCCGCATAGTACCTGCATGGGATTCTCAAAGCATTAGTTCCTATGCTATGTTGAATTTTACCAACGAGCTTTCATCGTCCCTCCCCTTTCCACCATATTACAATGAAGAAGATGAAAAAAACAGAAGAAAAGACTTGTCTTCTTGGCTTCTCTCTGCCAAACAATCTATGATTGGAATAGATATTCTGAAAGAAGACTCCATCACTTATCCCTTTCCAATAGAGGCTGGGCTTGTGGTATCAGGTACTATATCGCAAGACCATCATCCTTTGCAAGAAGCCAGTGTACAGATTTACAACACAGCAAACCAAGACGCAACAATTACAAAAACAGACGCAAATGGTCACTTTGACGCTCAGTTAAAAGACTATGCGGATGGCACAAAACTCTATATGCAAGCATATAGCAAGAAAGGAGAAACAGGCAATTATCTATATAAACTTGACGAATATGCTTTTCCACCCATCCAACAACCTGAAACCTACTCATCGTATGCTGAGGAGACAAGCAATTCCAATACTTTGGCTTCCTACCATACCAGATTAGACTCCACCAAGACATACAATCTTGATGAAGTAGTAATTGCTCGCCGAGCTGCAAACAAAAAGCAATATGAATGGGTCAAGAACAGAAACCCATTTGAATACTTCGACAGAAACTTCTTAGAGAAAAAGCCCAATCTCCAGACATTAAAAGACATTATTATATATACCAATTTAGTAAGTGTTTCTTCCGACAATAATTGTATATCGTGGAAGAGCAAAAGGTATGACCACATTCGTCCTGCTCGCCTAACCCAAAATGGAGATGCCGTAGTTTTCAGCAACATAGCTTTGGTCATTAATGGACTAAAAATAAATTATAATATTTCCGACTTTCTCACCATCCCTGCTACTGATATAGAATCCGTCGAGTTAGTGAGACCAGGAAAACCATACGCCTTGTATCATGATGCCCCACTAGGGCTTTTTGATGTAAAAATGCGCTATCTGATAAAGAAAGAGGAAATCTCATCAAACGGTATAACGATTCAGCCACTTGGCATTTCCGTGCCTACAAAAAAACACGAAATCAAGCTGCCACAAGCAGAAGGAAAATACAAGGTGCTAATTGACGTCATATCCCCCGACAGAAGAATAAATTCTTTCGTCAAAGAAATAGAAGTCAAGAAGTAGTTGCAATGAATCAGTCCATCTTTCTTTCAAGAATGTTCTGAAAGACAATTTGACACCCTCCACTGACGTTTTGGCAGAAGTTTACACTTTGGTACGGGGATTGCAAAAGAGGAAGTGTAAGCGGATCAGTAATTCGCTACACAACATTAAATAATAACGAATAATAATAAATAAAAATAGAATCGGAGGTTAAGATTATGATGTACAGAAATTCTTGGATACCAGAGGTATTTAACGGACTCTTCAACGAAGGTAATATGCAGAAGGCTAATACTACAGCCCCAGCTATCAACGTCAAGGAGTCTTTGACAAAATATACAGTAGAACTTGCAGCTCCAGGAATGCGCAAGGACGACTTTGAGGTAAATCTCAATGAGAATGGCGATCTCCACATCAAGATGGAGAACAAGCATCAGCCTGAGCAGGAGGAGCACGTTTATCTACGTCGCGAGTTCTCATACGCTAAGTTTGAGCAGACCCTGATTCTCCCAGACGATGTCAACAAGGAGAAGATTTCTGCCAGCGTAGCTGACGGTGTGCTCACCATCCAGTTGCCTAAGATGCAGCAGGAAGAGCAGAAGATTGCACGCCAGATTTCAATAGGATAAGTGTTTTTGGTTAGTTTTTCATAAGCAGATTGTTTAGTTAGGTTTTGGTTGAATAGATTGTTTAGTTTAGGTTAGATTGTTTAGTTAGGTTTAATTGTTAGATAAGTTAGGTTTAGTTAATACATATCGCCCTAAGTGCTAGTGATAGTACTTGGGGCTTTTTTTATGCAAAAAAACGGGTAAAGATTTGGCAGTTAGAGAGAAATGTTGTAATTTTGCAGCCCGAAATAAAAAGTTAGTATAATCCGAGTGCTTGGTAAACCTCGTAAAAAACAAGAAAATGGAAAAGAAAACAACTCAAGTGAGTGTGCTGTTCATGCTTTTCAGCATCCTCTTCTGCGTTTGTCTCATTGCGGCAAACGTGCTCGAAACAAAGCAAATCGCCGTTGGTCCCATCTCATTGACCGGCGGTCTGATCGTGTTCCCGGTAAGTTACATCATCAATGATGTGGTATGCGAAGTATGGGGCTACCAGAAAGCCCGTCTCCTCATCTGGACCGGCTTCGCCATGAACTTCTTCTTCGTAACTCTGGGTGCCATCTGCGACTGGATTCCTGCCGCTCCTTACTGGACCAACGATGCCGGATTTCATGCCATCTTCGGTCTGGCTCCCCGCATTGCAGCTGCCTCCTTCGTGGCATTCATTGTAGGTTCCTTTGCCAACGCCTACGTAATGAGCGTGATGAAGATCCGAGATGGCGGCAAGCATTTCTCAGCCCGTGCCATCTGGAGTACGGTAGCTGGCGAGAGTTGCGATAGCCTTATCTTCTTCCCTCTTGCCCTGGGCGGAATCGTCCCAACCTCAGAATTGCCTTGGCTGATGCTCTGGCAGGTGGTACTGAAGACCGTGTATGAAATCATCGTGCTGCCTATCACCATCCGTGTGGTCAATGCGATTAAGAAACACGAGGGCGAGGATGTGTATGACAACAACATCTCCTACAACATCTTCAAGTTAGGATCGATTTAAAGCTTTCAGAAAGAGATTGCTCCCAAAAATACGAAACATTAGAATTAAACAATAGAATAGAACTATGGATAGAAAAGAAGATGGGTTGAAGGCACTGGGTGCCAAGACCCAATATAGAATGGATTATGCGCCAGAGGTATTGGAGACCTTCGTGAACAAGCACCCTGGCAATGATTACTGGGTACGTTTCAACTGCCCAGAGTTTACATCCCTCTGCCCTATCACGGGTCAGCCTGACTTTGCTGAGATTCGCATCAGCTATATTCCTGACGTGAAGATGGTAGAGAGCAAGAGCCTGAAGCTCTATCTCTTCAGTTTCCGCAACCACGGTGATTTTCACGAGGACTGCGTGAACATCATCATGAAGGACCTCATCAAGCTGATGGATCCAAAGTATATTGAAGTAACAGGTATCTTTACTCCTCGCGGCGGCATCAGCATCTGGCCTTACGCCAACTATGGCAAGCCAGGAACCAAATATGAGAAGCTCGCAGAACAGAGATTCGCTACTCACGAATAAAAAAACTCGGAAGATATAGAAATGTATCTTCCGAGTTTTTTATTATGGGAACTGAGGATAATCCCCGAAGCGAGGCTTGCGCTTCTCCAGGAAAGCCTTACCGCCTTCCTGTGCCTCATCCATGGTATAATAGAGCATGGTGGCATCGCCAGCCAACTCCTGGATACCTGCCTGACCATCCAACTCGGCATTCAATCCAGCCTTGATCATACGGAGAGCCAAAGGAGAACGCTCCATCATGATTTCAGCCCACTCTACACAGGTATCCTCCAACTGATCGAGAGGAACCACCTTGTTTACCATTCCCATCTCCTCAGCCTCTTTTGCAGAATACTGCTTGCAGAGGAACCAGATTTCACGAGCCTTCTTCTGACCTACCATTCGTGCCAGATAAGAAGAACCGAAACCGGCATCAAAGCTTCCCACCTTAGGACCGGTCTGACCAAAGATGGCATTCTCAGATGCGATGGTCAGGTCGCACATCACATGGAGCACATGACCGCCACCGATGGCATAACCATTTACCATGGCGATAACAGGCTTTGGCAAGCGGCGAATCTGCATCTGTACATCGAGCACGTTGAGACGAGGCACGCCGTCGTTGCCTACATATCCACCTCTGCCCTTCACATGCATATCACCACCGGCACAGAAAGCCTTGTCGCCAGCACCCGTCAGGATAACCACACGGATATCCAGACAGTCACGACAGTAGTTGAAAGCCTGCGCCATCTCCCAGGTGGTCAATGGGGTGAAGGCATTGCGATAACGCTCACGATTGATGGTAATCTTAGCGATATGATTATACTCCTCGAAGATGATTTCCTTGAAACCAAAACCTTCAATCTTTTTCCATTCTCTCATATTTGAAAACTATTATAATATTTTTCTATTACCTGATTATCAGTTTCTATATCCGTTAGCACCTCCAGAAGCATCGGTCTGTCAGACTCGGTATGGATGAGCCAATCGAGCCCCTCATGCAACGACTTCATATCATCAGCATTCTGATAAGCCACATTCTGTGCCAGACAAATGTGATAAGCCGAGGTGCAATGCTCAGCCATCACCAGTTTCTCGCGCGCAGCACTCTCCTTCAATCCCTTGAACTTGGCAAAGATAGCTCCACCACCATTATTCAGCAACAAGATGCGAAGACTGCCATTGAGATTCTGATTCCAGAGAGCATTCTGATCGTAGAAGAAACTCAGGTCGCCCAACACGCAGAATACCTTCTGCTGGCTCTTGGCATCCGGATGATGATACTCCGAAAGATAGATAGACAAGCCTGCTGCCGTAGATAGCGACCCCTCAATACCATTTACACCCCGATTGCAATGCACATACTGACGGGCATAGATGCAAGCCAGACGAATAGCCATGCTATTGCCATAAAAGAGACGGCACTCACGGGTATCATCCAGTGAATGAGCCAGATATTCCGCCTGGAAAGCCTTCACAGCTGCCATACTGCTGAAGGACGGTTCATAATCGAAAGCATGACGTTTAGCCGCCCACAGTGCCTTCTCCCAACGTTCCTTATACGCATTCACTTCATCCCGATAAACCTGATCATAAGAAGTCATGGCATCTGCCAACTGTGTGGTATCACATGGGAAGATGCGGTCAATACGCATAAAGGTATCGATGTAATCACCATCGGTGCTTGCCCGCCATACCTTCGCCCCCTTCTTTACGGCAAGGCGAAGAAACTTTTTCAGACGCTTGCTCACCAAAGTGCCTCCTACATAGAGAATAAAATCGGGCATATAATCCTCGTCATCCCCCATCTTATTCAGCACTTCATCGAAATTAGTAACCAGGAGGCCGCTGGAGAATTCCCGGCATGCAGGATCTTCACTTGATGTGCCCAGAGCCGTCGGTTCGATAAGCGTGACTGCCCATGAATCTATCTGCTTGATGCCGTAAAGCTGACTACACGGGTAATCCTGCCCTACCACAATCATCGGTTTCCTGGCATTCAGGAAATCAAGCATATCACCATAATGGAAACTGCCGCCAAAGAGATTGGACTTCACATAATCCACCCAATGAGTTTTCGGAAGCTTATCTACCGTAAACTGATAGAGTGGTTCTGAAAGCTGAATATTGATATGTACCGGACCTATCTTGCGATGCACACAGTCGATAACCGCTTCGTGCACCAACCGTTCGCAATACCATGCCTGCTCCTCATTGGATATAATCGGAAGATTCACACTCCTGTTGACCATCGTTCCAAAGACATTGGCTTGTGGCAGCGTCTGTCCATCCTGCTGTCCGATCCAAGTTTCAGGTCTATCAGCCGAAATCACGATGACAGGCAGTTTCTGATAAAAAGCCTCGCAGACTGCCGGATAGAGATTGAGCAATGCTGAACCGGAAGTAACGCATACCGCTACCGGATCGGGACATGGTGACGGATTACCCAAGGCAATGCCCATAGCCACAAATCCTGCACTGCGTTCATCGGTGACAGGATAGCAGGTAATGCCTTCCATCTCATTAAAATTATGCACGATAGGCGCATTACGACTTCCAGGACAAGCCACAACTCTTCTCACACCATGAGATGCGAGAACACCCGTCAGGATATTGACATTATCGATATTACTAAACACGAGAACTTACTTATAATTAAGATTTTATAATTAATCAAAGAAAAACACGTCTGATGAACTGACCATCTCAGCTAAAGCAATACCCGTCTGATGGTCTGCATCTTAGCTTCAGTCTCTTTCCATTCCTTTTCCATCTCGCTCTCCTTGAGCAATCCGCCACCGGCATAGAGTTCACAGGTTCCATCCGGCAGGATATTCATGCAGCGAAGGGAAACGAAGAGATGGGTCTTACCTTGCGGAGAGACAGGTCCCACAAAACCACTATAGTATTTGCGGGGCTGATGCTCATGCTGCAGGATAAACCGGCGGGCTTCCTCCTTCGGAATTCCGCAGACTGCAGGCGTAGGATAGAGTGCATCTATCACATCTCCCAACCTGCCTTCATCCCGCAGACGGAAACTGATATCCGTACGAAGATGATAGAGGTTTGCTGCCATCGTGGTATAAGGTCCCTTGAGCTGATAATCATCAGCAAAAGCCTTGATGCAATCTTCGATATAATCCGTGACATACTGTTGCTCCTCCTGATTTTTATGCGACCATTCCACGCCCTCCACCGGATAATCGGCAACGGTACGGGAAGGTTCCGCCTTCTGGGTACCTGCCAGCGACATCGTACTCATATTTCCCTGTTCTCCCTTGAGCAGAATCTCAGGAGTAGCCATCAGCCACATTCCCGACTGCGGGGTATAAACCAGGGAGACGAAGAGACGGGGATACATCCGGCACGCCTTCATGAAGAGACTTTCGAAATCCTTATCAGCAGTTCGCACAGTTGCCTTTCTTGCCAACACAATCTTTCTGAAAGTACCTTTCTCCAATTCCTGATGAAAGCATTCAAAATCTTCGGCATAGGCATCACGATCAGAAGCGTTTTCTGCCTGAGTAGAATCAGATGTTGAAATCACTTTTGCGTCAGAGATGGGCAAAAGCTTGCTTTCATCCGGATGAATGAGCAGCACAGGGCAATCGCCGGACGGCGAGAAAGGAGCTATCACAAAGCCCTCCTTGCCATTCAGTTCCGCCACCGAGGAGAGCACTTCCGGCTCACCCTCATGCTGCGCCACATAATGAGCGTGATGCAGATAAGGCAAACGATAGTATGCAAATGCTGTCATACCTTATTCTTCTGTCTTTTTAGATTCTTCTTTCTTTGAGTCTTTCTTTTTGGGAGTAAACACATAGTTGGTTACCTGCACGGTACAGATCAACTCACCGGCTGTATTCTTGATGGCTACCTCCCAAGTGTGCAAGGTTCTGCCCTTGTGTACCAGTTTGGCGTATGCCGTAACCGTATCACCTTCACTCACAGCCTGTACATGAGTACCACTCACATTGATGCCCACAGCAATCTGTCCCGGGCACAAAGCCAGAGAGCCAATGCCTGCTACATTCTCGGCAAGAGCCAGAGAGGCACCTCCACTCAAGAATCCGAAAGGTTGGCGGTTACGCTCATCCACTTTCATGGAAGCCTGAAGCGTATCAGGCTCTGGGGTAGATATGAAATGCATGCCGAGGGTCTTGGAAAGTCCATCGGTCTTGCTGATTCTCTTTACTAATTCATCTATGTTCATCCTTTATCAAAATTTAAAGTTGGTCGTTTAGGGGGATAAGAGCGAACGGATGTCCAGCTCACTCCTCACCTCATTTTCCTGCAAAAGTAATGCAAATTAAAGACAAAACAAAATAAATAAGTCTTTTTTAATCTTTTAAGCACTTTTTGCTTGGCATTATCGGCTTTTTCCACTATCTTTGCAGCATATTGAAACAACAACAAACAATTTTATGAAAAAATTACTTCTAGGACTATTATGCACCGTTACTCTGGGCGCATACGCTAATCCGGCAGACGATCTTCTGAATCGAATCGACAAGGGGGCTGCTGCCAAGTTTAAGACCATCCTTGTAAAATCAGACAAGGATTTCTTCGAGATAGACCAGGCTGGAAATGGCAAGAACACCACTGCGCCTAAACCAGCAGGCAAAAACAATCCTATCATCATCCGAGGCAACTCCTGGGTCAATATTGCCGTGGGCATCAACTGGTATCTGAAACACCATGCCGGCATCCACATCACCTGGAACAATATGAACCAAAAATTGCCAAACGTTCTTCCTGCCGTAAAACAGAAAGAGCGCCATGAAACCGACCTCAAGCTTCGCTACGATTTCAATTACTGCACCTTTTCTTATACGATGGCTTTCTGGGATTGGAACCGATGGCAGAAAGAAATAGACTGGATGGCATTGCATGGTATCAATATGCCGCTGGCTGCCGTGGGCACAGAATGCGTATGGCGCAATATGCTCCTGAAACTCGGTTATTCTGAGGAAGAAGTGGGCAAGTTCATCGCCGGACCAGCCTTTCTTGCCTGGTGGGAAATGAACAACCTGGAAGGCTGGGGTGGTCCGTTGCCGCAGAACTGGTATAAGCAGCAGGAAACCCTGCAGAAAAAGATTCTTGCCAGAATGAAAGAGATGGGCATGAAGCCAGTCTTACCGGGCTATTGCGGAATGGTGCCTCATGATGCCAAGAAGAGACTGGGACTGAACGTGACGGATGCCGGCAAGTGGAACGGTTACCAGCGTCCTGCCAACCTCTCTCCTACCGACAGCAGATTTACAGAAATCGCCGACTTATATTATAAGGAACTGACCAAGCTCTACGGAAAATCAGATTTCTATTCGATGGATCCTTTCCATGAGAGTGGAGATGATGCTGCCGTAGATTATGCCAAGGCTGGACAGGCGCTGATGAGTGCGATGAAGCGTGCCAACCCAAAGGCGGTCTGGGTGGTACAGGGATGGAACGAGAACCCTCGCCCTCAGATGATTGAAGACTTGAAGGTTGGCGACATCCTGGTACTCGACCTCTTCTCAGAATGCCGTCCGATGTTTGGCGGTCCTAGCATTCTGAAGCGGGATGGCGGTTACGGCAAGCACCAGTGGCTCTTCTGTATGCTCGAGAACTTCGGAGGCAATGTGGGTCTGCATGGAAGAATGGACCAGCTGCTGAACAACTTCTATCTGGCAACAGGAAAAAAGGGAGAAAGCAATCATAATAGTGAAACGCTCAAGGGTTGGGGCTTTACGATGGAGGGTTCGGAAAACAACCCTGTGATGTTTGAACTGATGAGCGAACTGCCTTGGCGTGCCGAGAAGACTACCAAGGAAGACTGGCTCAAGGAATACTGCTATGCCCGATATGGGGTACACGATGCAACCATCGAGAAGGCATGGGCGCTCCTGGCGCAGAGCATCTACAACTGTCCGGTGGGCAACAACCAGCAGGGTACTCACGAGAGCATCTTCTGCGGTCGCCCTTCGCTCAACAACTTCCAGGTTTCCAGCTGGTCGAAGATGCGCAACTATTACGACCCAGAGGATACCCGACAGGCAGCCATCCTCTTTGCCAGTGTTGCAGACAAATACCGTGGCAACAACAACTATGAGTACGATCTGGTAGATATCTGCCGACAGGCTCTCGCCGACCAGGGACGCAAACAGTACTGGAAGACCATCGCCGACTATCAATCATTCTCCCGCAAGGAGTTTGACAAGGATGCCGACCGTTTTCTGAAGATGATTCTGCTGCAGGACAAGTTGCTCGCCACCCGTCCGGAATTCCGTCTGGGCCACTGGATAGAGGAAGCGCGCAACCTGGGTAAGACCGCAGCAGAGAAAGACCTCTACGAATGGAATGCCCGCGTACAGATAACCACTTGGGGCAACCGTGTCTGTGCCGACGATGGAGGCTTGCGAGATTATGGACATAAGGAATGGCAAGGATTGCTGAAGGACTTCTACTACAAGCGCTGGAGTACCTATATGAAAGCCCTCGCCGACCAGATGGCGGCTTGCACGAACATCGATTACGAGGCTTTGGGCAGTGGCAAGAATGCCGGCAAGACATCCGCAGAACTCTTCCAACTGGCATTGCCTAGTGCTCCGAAAATCGACTGGTATGCGCTGGAGGAGCCTTGGACCCTGCAGAAGAACCCATACTCTTCGAAGCCAGAGGGAAATCCTGCAGACATAGCCAAAGAAGTCATTCATTTCATCAAGTAATTCATGATATCCATCAGATAAATATGAACAGATTAAAATCACTCGACGTGATGCGAGGACTCACCGTAGCCCTTATGATATTAGTAAACAATGGCGGGGAGCATAACTACAGTTTCCTGGAGCATAGCAAGTGGAATGGTCTCACCCCATGCGACCTGGTCTTTCCCTTCTTCCTCTTCATGATGGGAATGTCCACCTTTCTATCCCTGAAGAAGACTGAGTTCAAGCCTTCTGCCGCCATCTACAGAAAGATTGCCAAGCGAACCGTCCTGCTCTTTCTCATCGGTCTGGGCATCAACTGGTTTGACATGATATGCAACGGAGGTGGGCTAGACTTTGCCCACCTCAGAATCTGGGCTGTCCTGCAGCGCATCGCCCTCTGCTACGGAGTAGTGGCTATGCTTGCCATCACCCTGAACCACCGTTACTTCATCCATACCATCATCGGACTGATTGTCATCTATATAGGAATCCTGGTATTTGGCAACGGCTATGCATACGATGCCTCCATCAACATCCTGGCACAGGTAGATAGAAGCATTTTCGGCATCGACCATCTCTATCATAGAAGTCCGGTAGATCCCGAAGGACTGCTGAGCACGATTCCAGCCATCGCCCATACGATGATAGGATTCCTCTGCTGCAAGTACATCTCCATTGCGGGGCAGACTGTAGAATCCAAGATCAAGGTCTTGAAAGTGGCAGGTCTTGTGATGGTAGCCCTGGGATTCGGACTCTCCCTGATAGGTTTCGGAATCAACAAGCGCATCTGGAGTCCCAGCTACGTATTCGTAACCTGCGGATTCGCATCCTGGATATTGGGTATCCTGGTACAGTTTATCGACGGAAGAGGTGCTGCTACCGATTCAGCTGCGACAGGCGACAGCCAGAAGAAGCCGCAGAAAGACAACATCCTGACCAGGGGATTGCTCGCCTTTGGCATGAACCCACTCTTTCTCTATGTGATGAGCGAGGCGCTCGCCATTCTCTTCGGCAGCTTCGGCATCAAGGCAGATATCTTTGCCGGCATTCACAGCCTCATCACCGATGATTATGTGGCATCGCTCACCTACGCCCTCTTCTTTGTAGCCATCCACGCCGTGATGGGAGTCTGGATGTATCACAAGAAAATCTTCATCAAACTATAGGCTCGTGCAATTTTTGCATAGATAAATCACCTTATTGTATTAAAAAGCATAAAAATAGGGTGCGAGTTCGGAAAATTATTTGTATTTTTGCACCAAAATAAGAAAATATAAAGATATATCTGAATATAATATGAACATTTTAGAGTTAAGCGAACAGGAGATCGTTCGCAGACAGAGTCTTCAGACATTGCGCGAGATGGGCATCGATCCATATCCAGCAGCAGAGTTTCCAACCAATGCATTCAGCACTGATATCAAGGCTGAGTTCAAGGACGAGGACGAGCCACGCCAGGTAGTTATCGCTGGCCGTATGATGGGTCGCCGCGTAATGGGTAAAGCAAGCTTCGCTGAGTTGCAGGACTCAAAGGGAAGAATCCAGGTCTATATCGCCCGCGACGAGATTTGTCCAGACGAGAACAAGGACCTTTATAATACTGTATTCAAGAAGCTCCTCGACATCGGTGACTTCATCGGTGTAAAGGGTTTCGTTTTCCGTACACAGACTGGCGAGATTTCTGTTCACGCCAAGGAGTTGTGCCTGCTCTCCAAGAGTTTGAAGCCACTCCCAATCGTGAAGTACAAGGATGGTGTAGCTTACGACAAGTTCGACGATCCAGAGTTGCGTTACCGTCAGCGCTATGTTGACCTCATCGTAAACGACGGCGTGAAGGATACCTTCCTGCAGCGTGCTACCGTACTCCGCACCCTGCGCAGCGTACTCGACAACGCTGGCTATACAGAGGTAGAGACTCCTACCCTGCAGAGCATTGCCGGTGGTGCTTCAGCCCGCCCATTCATCACCCACTTCAACGCACTCGACCAGGATATGTATATGCGTATTGCTACCGAGCTTTATCTGAAGCGCCTCATCGTAGGTGGTTTCGAGGGTGTCTATGAGATTGGCAAGAACTTCCGCAATGAGGGTATGGACCGCAACCACAACCCAGAGTTCACCTGTATGGAGCTTTATGTTCAGTATAAGGACTACAACTGGATGATGGCATTCACAGAGAAGTTGCTCGAGACTATCTGTATCGCTGTCAACGGCAAGCCAGAGCGTGAGATTGATGGCAACATCATCAGTTTCAAGGCTCCATATCGCCGTCTGCCTATCCTCGATGCCATCAAGGAGAAGACCGGTTTCGACTGCAACGGCAAGACCGAGGAAGAAATCCGCGCATTCTGCAAGGAGAAGGGCATGGACGTAGATGAGACTATGGGTAAGGGTAAGTTGATTGACGAGCTCTTCGGCGAGTTCTGCGAGGGAACCTTCCTCCAGCCAACCTTCATCACCGACTATCCTGTAGAGATGTCTCCATTGACCAAGATGCACCGTTCTAAGCCAGGCTTGACCGAGCGTTTCGAGTTGATGGTAAACGGTAAGGAGCTTGCCAATGCATACTCTGAGCTCAACGACCCAATCGACCAGGAAGAGCGTTTCATCGACCAGATGAAGCTTGCCGACAAGGGTGATGACGAGGCAATGATCATCGATCAGGACTTCCTCCGTGCCCTCCAGTATGGTATGCCTCCAACATCAGGTATCGGTATCGGTATCGACCGCTTGGTAATGCTGATGACTGGCAAGACCTTCATCCAGGAGGTATTGTTCTTCCCACAGATGAAGCCAGAGAAGAAGATGCCACAGAGCACCATCAAGGAATGGGAAGAGATTGGCGTGCCAGAGGATTGGGCATACGTACTCCGCAAGGCAGGTTTCAACCTCATCTCTGATATCCGTGAAGAGAAGGCTCAGGGTCTCCAGCAGAAGATTGGAGAAATCAACAAGAAGTACAAGCTCGGCTACGAGAAGCCTTCTGTTGACGACATCCAGGGCTGGATTGACGCAGCAAACAAATAAAATCAAGTTTATTCCGTTTCAAGAATTAGAGAATTTCAGATCTTTTCTCCAATTCTCTAATTCTTGAAAAAACTTGAGAACATTTAACACTTAACATTATATAATAAGGTGTATAATTGCGGTAAAATAGCGATAATTGGCGGCGGTAGCTGGGCTACAGCAATAGCCAAGATTGTGGTGGGCCATACTCATCACATAGGTTGGTATATGCGTCGCGATGACCGCATCGAGGACTTCAAGCGTATGGGCCACAACCCTGCCTATCTGATGTCAGCACGATTCAATGTGGATGAGATATTCTTCTCTTCCGACATCAACAAGATAGTGCAGAACTACGATACACTCGTATTCGTTACCCCATCGCCTTACCTGAAGAACCATCTCAAGAAACTCAAGACACGGATCAGCGACAAGTTCATCATCACAGCCATCAAGGGTATCGTGCCTGATGAGAACCTTGTCTGCTCGGAATATTTCCATCAGGTTTATGACGTACCATACGAAAACCTGGCATGTATCGGCGGTCCTTCTCATGCCGAGGAGGTAGCCTTGGAGCGATTGAGTTACCTCACCGTGGGTTGCAGCGACACAGACAAAGCGCATGCCTTCGCCAACGACTGTTTGGCGAGTGAGTATATCAAGACCAAAACTTCCAGCGACGTCATCGGTATCGAATACTCATCGGTACTGAAAAACGTGTATGCTATTGCAGCAGGTATCTGTGGTGGTTTGAAGTATGGTGACAACTTCCAGGCGGTACTCATGTCGAACGCCGTACAGGAGATGCATCGCTTCCTCACTGCCGTCCACCCTATCGACCGTTGTATGTACGATTCGGTATATCTGGGCGACCTGCTCGTAACGGGTTACAGCAACTTCTCCCGCAACCGCACCTTCGGAACTATGATAGGCAAGGGCTATAGCGTGAAAAGTGCGCAGATAGAGATGGAGATGATAGCCGAGGGATTTTTCGGCACGAAGTGTATGAAGGAAATCAATCGCCACATGCACGTCAACATGCCGATTCTCGATGCCGTATATAATATATTGTACGAACGTATCAGTCCGCAAATCGAAATCAAGCTCTTGACCGACTCGTTCAGATAAAGGAGAAACATTAACACATTCATTTAGATATTAAAAAGGAAAAATGAAAAGTATCAGCTTAAACATTACAAAGGCTGCATCATTCCTAGCAGAGGGTGCAGTAAAGGCTTACGAGCCTAAGGTAAAGGCCGCTCAGGAAGCTCTTGAGAACGGCACATGTGAAGGTAACGGTTTCTTGGGATGGTTGCATTTGCCATCTTCTATCACTCCTGAGTTCCTCGATGAGATTCAGGCTGTTGCCAACACATTGCGCGAAAAGTGTGAGGTCGTTGTTGTGGCAGGTATCGGTGGTAGCTACCTCGGTGCACGCGCCGTTATCGAAGGCCTCGGCAACTCTTTCGCTTGGCTCGTTAACGACAAGAAGAACCCTACTATCCTCTTCGCAGGTAACAATATCGGTGAGGACTACCTCTTCGAGTTGACTTCTTTCTTGAAGAACAAGAAGTTTGGTGTCATCAATATCTCTAAGTCTGGTACCACAACTGAGACAGCTCTCGCTTTCCGTCTTTTGAAGAAGCAGTGCGAGGATCAGCGCGGCAAGGAAGAGGCTAAGGATGTTATCGTTGCTGTAACCGATGCCAAGAAGGGTGCTGCACGTACTTGCGCTGACAAGGAGGGTTACAAGAGCTTCATCATCCCTGACAATGTAGGTGGTCGTTTCTCTGTTTTGACTCCAGTAGGTCTGTTGCCTATCGCTGTAGCTGGTTTCGATGTTAAGCAGCTCGTAGCTGGTGCTGTAGAGATGGAGAAGGCTTGCGGCAAGGACGTAGCTTTCGAGGAGAACCCTGCTGCTATCTATGCAGCTACACGTCAGGCTCTCTATACTCAGGCTGGCAAGAAGATTGAGATCGTCTGCAACTTCCAGCCTAAGCTTCACTATTTCGCTGAGTGGTGGAAGCAGCTCTATGGTGAGAGCGAGGGTAAGGACCAGAAGGGTATCTTCCCAGCAGCTTGCGACTTCACTACCGACCTTCACTCTATGGGCCAGTGGATTCAGGAGGGCGAGCGCTCTATCTTCGAGACTGTTATCAGCGTAGAGACTCCTAACGAGAAGTTGCTCTTCCCTCACGACGATGAGAACCTCGACGGTTTGAACTTCCTAGAGGGCAAGCGTGTTGACGAGGTGAACAAGATGGCTGAGCTCGGTACACGTCTGGCTCACGTTGACGGTGGTGTTCCTAACATCCTGGTTAACGTACCTGAGTTGAACGCTTACTACCTCGGTCAGTTGATCTACTTCTTCGAGAAGGCTTGCGGTATCAGCGGTCTCTTGGAAGAGGTGAACCCATTCAACCAGCCAGGTGTTGAGGCATACAAGAAGAATATGTTCGCATTGCTCAACAAGCCAGGTTATGAGGCAGAGAGCAAGGCTATCCAGGAGCGTCTGGCTAACGAGAAGTAATTGATGAAAGAAATTATTTCAAAATACTTAAAAGACCACGGCTTTGGGGAATTCAACCCTAAAGCCGTTCTTTTTGATATGGATGGCGTATTGTATAACAGTATGCCCAACCATGCCGTGGCTTGGCAGGAGTCAATGAAGCAGTTTGACATCCACATGACTGCCGCAGATGCCTATGCCACCGAGGGAGCCCGAGGCATCGACACCATCCAGATGATGGTAAAGAAACAGAAGGGTATCGACATCACACAGGATGAAGCACAGAAGATGTATGATGTGAAGACAGGCATCTTCCACTCCATGCCTACCGCCGAGATTTTCCCTGGTGTGAAGGAAATCATGCAGAAGATCAAGGAAGCCGGTATGCAGGTAGGAGTCGTAACGGGCAGCGGTCAGCGCCCACTCATCCAGAGACTTCTCAATGACTTCGGCAAATATCTCGATGAAGAGCATATCGTAACTGCTTATGATGTGAAGCGAGGCAAGCCAAATCCAGATCCTTATCTGATGGGATTGCAGAAAGCTGGCAACCTGCAGCCTTGGGAAGGCATTGTGGTAGAGAATGCTCCTTTGGGCGTTCGTGCCGGTGTAGCAGCCAACATCTTCACCGTAGCCATCAACTCCGGTCCTTTGCCAGATACAGAATTATCTGATAAAGGCAGCAACCTGCTCTATCATCAGATGACAGAGTTCTGCGATGACTTTGGAAACTTGATTGATGCAGCAAAAGAAACAGGCAATATATCCGTTCAATTTAACTATCAAGGTATATGAAACATTTCAAATTAATGATGCTCGGCCTTGCCTTATCTGCAGGATTCACTACCCAGATACAGGCACAGGAAGCACAGAGCTTCGTTCACCAACAGTCAAACACAGAAGATTACGTCTGGCCAACAGATCCACAAGTATTAACCAAACTCAAGCATTGGCAGGACCAGAAGTTCGGTGTATTGATGCACTGGGGACTCTATAGCGTACCTGGCATCGTAGAATCCTGGTCAATCTGTTCGGAAGACTGGATTGTACGTGAGCGCAAACCTACCTACGAGGAGGACAAGGCATGGTACTGGAGCCAGAAAGATTCCCTCAACCCAGTAAACTTCGATCCTGGCAAATGGGCTGACGTGATGAAAAAGGCAGGTATGAAGTATATGATTTTCACCACCAAGCACCACGATGGCTTCTGCATGTTTGATACCAAATATACCGACTTCTCCATTGCCCATGGACCTTTCGGCAAGGATCCACGCCACAACATCGCCAAGGAGGTATTCAATGCCTACCGAAACAAGGGATTCATGATCGGTTGTTATTTCTCCAAACCAGACTGGCACAGCAAATGGTTCTGGAACCCTTATTATGCAACCCCTAACCGCCGCATCAACTACAAGAAGAAGCAGCATCCTGACTGGTGGCAGAACTACCGCAAGTTTACCCAGAACCAGCTCAACGAGCTGACCACCGATTATGGCAACATCGATATTCTGTGGCTCGATGGCGGATGGATTACCGGCGATGAAATCGGTCTTGATACCATTCTGGTAGATGCCCGCAAGCGCAATCCGGGTATGATCAGTGTAGATAGAACCATTCGTGGAAAGAATGAAAACTATCAGACTCCAGAGCAGGGTATCCCAGCCAAGCAGCTCGATATTCCTTGGGAAAGCTGCATCACCCTAAGCCATGCCTGGGGATGGACACCTAACGCCAAGTTCAAGTCACCTAACAAGGTAATCGGTATTCTCTCTGAAATTGTTGCAAAGGGCGGATGTCTCGCTCTCGGCGTTGGTCCGAAGGCAGATGGAACCCTGCAACCGGAAGTTGTGAATACCCTCCTAAAGATAGGAAACTGGCTCAACAAGAACGGTCAGGCTATTTACTCTACCGTCAATGCAGCCCACTATAATGATGGCAAGGTATGGTTTACCGCCGACAAGAACGGCAAGACCCTCTACGCCATCTATGCACTGGAAGATGGAGAAAAGACCCCTAAGACCATTACCTGGACAGAAAACAAGCCTAAGGGTAAGCTCGTTCTGCTGCAGAACGGCAAGTCTGTCAAGTACACCGTCAAGGGCAATCAGGTAACCGTTACCCTTCCATCCGGACTCAAGAATGAACCTCTGGCATTCAAGTTTAATTCTAAATAAAGAAAAACAAATATAAAAAAAGCATAAAGGTAGTGATAAGATTCATTTTTTATCACTACCTTTGTGCTTACATATAATATAATGTATATAAAATATAGTAACTATAAAAACTTAAAGAACAAGAATTATGAGTAACTATCCTAAAATCGGTATCCGTCCTACTATCGACGGACGTCAGGGAGGTGTACGAGAAAGCCTCGAGGAAAAAACCATGAATTTGGCTAAGTCTGTAGCCAAATTGATTTCAGAGAACTTACGTAATGGCGATGGCTCTCCTGTAGAGTGCGTAATCGCTGACAGTACCATCGGTCGCGTTGCAGAAAGTGCAGCTTGCGCTGAGAAGTTTGAGCGCGAGGGTGTTGGCTCTACCATCACCGTTACTTCCTGCTGGTGCTATGGTGCAGAAACTATGGATATGAATCCACACTGGCCAAAGGCAGTATGGGGATTCAACGGTACAGAGCGTCCAGGTGCTGTTTATCTGGCTGCTGTTCTCGCAGCTCATGCCCAGAAGGGATTGCCAGCTTTCGGTATCTATGGTCATGATGTACAGGACTTGGAGGATGACTCTATCCCTGCTGACGTAGCAGAGAAGATTCTGCGCTTTGCTAGAGCAGCTCAGGCAGTAGCTACCATGCGCGGCAAGTCTTATCTCTCTATGGGTAGTGCCTGCATGGGTATCGCTGGTTCCATCGTTGACCCTAACTTCTTCCAGGAGTACCTCGGCATGCGCAATGAGAGTGTTGACCTTACAGAGATTATCCGCCGCATGACTGAAGGTATCTACGACCCAGTGGAATACGAGAAGGCTATGGCATGGACCCGCGAGCACTGTATGTGCAATGAGGGTGAGGACATCGCCAACAATGAAAAGGCAAAGACACGTGAGCAGAAGGATGCTGACTGGGAGTTTATCGTGAAGATGACTATCATCATGCGTGACTTGATGCACGGTAACCCAAGATTGAAAGAATTAGGTTTCAAGGAGGAAGCATTGGGCCACAATGCCATCGCCGGTGGTTTCCAGGGACAGCGTCAGTGGACAGACTTCTATCCTAACGGCGACTATCCAGAGGCTCTCCTCAATACTTCATTCGACTGGAACGGTATCCGTGAAGCTATCATCCTCGCTACAGAGAATGATGCAGGCAACGGCGTAGCAATGCTGTTCAACCACCTGTTGACAGGTCGTGCTCAGATCTTCAGCGACGTTCGTACCTACTGGAGCCCAGAGGCTGTGAAGCGTGTTACCGGTAAGGAACTTACAGGTCAGGCAGCTGGTGGTATCATCCACTTGATCAACTCTGGTGCTACAACACTCGACGGTACAGGTCAGGCTACAGATGCCGAGGGCAACCCAATCATGAAGCAGCCTTGGGAGATGACCGAGGAGGATGTAGATAAGTGCTTGAAGGCAACTACCTGGTATCCAGCTAACCGTGACTACTTCCGTGGCGGCGGTTTCTCTTCCAACTTCCTCAGCAAGGGCGGTATGCCTGTAACCATGGTTCGTCTGAACCACGTAAAGGGTCTTGGTCCTGTACTCCAGTTGGCAGAAGGTTGGACAGTAGAGATTGATCCAGAGATCCACAAGGTTCTCGACAAGCGTACAGACCCTACATGGCCTACCACCTGGTTCGCTCCACGTCTTTGCGACAAGGCTCCATTCAAGGATGTATATTCAGTGATGAACAACTGGGGCGCAAACCATGGTGCTATCAGCTACGGTCATATCGGTGCCGACCTCATCACCCTCTGCTCTATCCTCCGCATCCCAGTATGCATGCACAACGTAGAAGACGACAAGATCTTCCGTCCTGCATCTTGGAACGCATTCGGTATGGACAAGGAAGGTGCAGACTTCCGTGCTTGCAAGAACTACGGTCCTATATATAAATAAGGTGTAACACCATCATTACGAATATCATTCAAATAGAAAGAAAAAGAAAATGATTACAGAAGAGCATATTCAGAAATTCCTGGAGCAGGCTCACCGCGTAGGCGATGCAGCCCTCACCATTTGCAGTAGTGGCAACCTCTCTTGGCGCATCGGCGACGAGGCTCTTGTCTCAGGTACAGGTTCATGGGTTCCTAACCTCCAGAAGGAGAAGGTATCTCAGTGCCTGGTAGCAACGGGCGAAGTTCTCAATGGTGTCAAGCCTTCTATGGAGAGCGGATTCCACCTCGGTGTACTCCGCGAGCGTCCTGACTGTGATGTGGTTCTCCACTTCCAGTCACCTTTCGCAACAGCAGTGGCTTGCATGCAGGAAACTCCGAAGGACTTCAATGTAACTGCAGAGGTACCATGCCACGTAGGCAAGGAAATCCCTGTGATTCCTTACTATCGTCCAGGTTCTCCAGAATTGGCAGCAGCCGTTATCGCTGCATTGAAAGACCACAATTCAGCACTCTTGCTCAAGCATGGTCAGGTGGTTTGCGGAAAGAATTTCGACGAGGTGTTCGAGCGTGCCATGTTCTTTGAGATGGCTTGTAGAATCATCGTTCAGAGTGGCGGCAAATACACCACACTGACACCGGAAGAAATCGACGATCTCGAGGTTTACGTATTAGGTAAGAAACAATAAACCTCTATCCTCTATATGAGAGAAGCGGTAGGAGAGAAAGCTGCCCGCTACGGGCACTCTCCTACCGCTTTTTATACGAAACAACTTTTATCTACCCAAACATTTATAAATAACTATGATTTATCTAGCTATAGATTTCGGTGGAGGCAGCGGACGAGTGATTGCCGGAAAACTAGAAAACGGCAAGCTCGAAATGGAGCTCATCCATCGTTTCCCTAACCGACAGGTAAGATTAGGCAACCACGTCTATTGGGATTTCCTCGCCCTCTTCGAGGATATGAAGACGGGACTGAAGATGGCAGGAGCCAAGGGACTCAAGGTGGATGGCATCGCCATCGATACCTGGGGAGTAGATTTCGGTCTCATCGACCAGGACGGCAACCTTCTGGGCAACCCGGTATGCTATCGTGATGCCCGCACCAAGGGAATGCCGGAAGAAGTGTTCAAGCAGATTGACCCATCTACACATTATGCCATCAACGGCACACAGGTGATGGAAATCAATACCCTCTTCCAGCTATACAGTCTGAAGAAAGCCAACAGTCCACAGTTGGAGAAGGCTGCGCATCTGCTTTTCACCCCAGATCTCTTCAGCTACTATCTCACAGGCGAAGCCAACAATGAATATACCATCGCATCCACATCAGAACTGCTGAATGCCAGCACCAAGGACTGGGACTGGGAAACCATCGACCAGCTGGGGCTTCCATGCCACATCTTCGGCAAGATCGTGATGCCGGGCACCGTAAGAGGAAAGCTGCGCCGCGACATCGCAGAGGAAACCGGACTCGGAGAAGTGGATGTCATCGCAGTAGGTTCTCATGATACAGCCAGTGCGGTAGCAGCCGTACCTGCTACAGAAGATGAATACCCGATGGCATTCATCAGTTCAGGAACCTGGTCGCTTCTAGGTGTTGAGATTGAAAAACCGATCCTTACCGAGGAAGCCCGAAAGGCAGAGTTTACCAACGAGGGCGGCATCGGCGGCCGCATCACCTTCCTGCAGAACATCACAGGTCTCTGGATCATGCAGAGACTGATGGCTGAATGGAAGGAGAATGGCGAGGAACAGCAGTTCGACATCATCCTTCCTCTGGCAGAAGAAGCTCACATCAATGCCATCATCCCTGTGGATGACGCTGCGTTCCAGAATCCGGCATCCATGCAGCAGGCTATCATCGACTACTGCGCCACCCATCAGCTGCAGGTACCTCAGAACAAGGCAGAAATCGTGCGCTGCGTACTCCAGTCGCTGGCAGCCAAGTATGCCGAGGCAACCGCTCACCTCAACGAGATGTTACCGCAGCCAATCAAGTGCATGCACATCATCGGAGGCGGCTCACAGAACAAGTTACTCAACCGTCTCACCTCCGAAGCTTTGGGCGTTCCAGTCATTGCGGGTCCTATAGAGGCTACGGGTATGGGCAACATCCTGACCCAGGCACTTGCCAAGGGAGAAATCAAGGATATCGACGAGCTGAGAGCCGTGGTAAGACAAAGCATCTGATCCATCCGAATATTTACCCTACAAACATAAACGCAGACAATATTAACCTGAAATATGGAATCGAAAAAGAAAGAATCAATCCTGATGAAAGACGGGGTGAGCTACCTCGTACCTTTCATATTAATCACATCGTGCTTTGCACTGTGGGGATTTGCCAATGATATCACCAATCCTATGGTAAAGGCATTCTCCAAGATCTTCCGAATGTCATCTACGGATGGCGCCCTGGTACAGGTAGCCTTCTACGGCGGTTACTTCGCCATGGCTTTCCCTGCCGCCATCTTCATCCGCCGCTTCTCCTACAAGGCAGGCGTACTGCTGGGATTAGGACTCTATGCCTTCGGTGCATTCCTCTTCTATCCGGCAAAGATGATGGGCGAATATTATCCATTCCTCCTCGCCTACTTCATCCTTACCTGCGGACTCTCCTTTCTGGAGACATCGAGCAATCCTTACATACTCTCGATGGGAACCGAAGAGACGGCTACACGCCGACTGAACCTGGCGCAATCGTTCAACCCGATGGGTTCGCTGCTCGGTATGTATGTGGCAATGAACTTTATACAGGCAAAACTCAACCCGCTTGATACGGCTGGGCGCGCCAATCTCTCGGCTAGCGAATTTGAGGCAATCAAGGAATACGACCTTTCGGTATTGATCAATCCATACCTGATTATCGGTCTGGTCATCCTCACCATCTTCTTCGTCATCCTGTTTACCAAGATGCCGAAGAACAGCGAGAAAGACAACAAGATCAACTTCGTGCCTACCCTTCGCCGCATCTTCCGCATGCCGCACTATCGTGAAGGCGTATTCACCCAGTTCTTCTATGTGGGCGCACAGATTATGTGCTGGACCTTCATCATCCAGTATGGCACCCGCATTCTGATGCAGGAAGGTATGGCAGAGATTGATGCCGAGGTAACCTCGCAGAAGTTCAACATCGTAGCGATGGTACTGTTCTGCTGTTCCCGCTTCATCTGCACCTTCATCCTCCGCTTCTTCAACGCAGGACAGTTGCTGATGATATTGGCGATAGCAGGTGGCTGCTTCACAGCCGGCGTCATTGCCCTTCACAACATCTGGGGTCTCTACTGTCTGGTGGCAGTAAGTGCCTGCATGTCATTGATGTTCCCTACCATCTATGGTATAGCCCTGAGGGGTCTTGGCGATGATGCCAAGTTTGGTGCAGCCGGTCTCATCATGGCAATTCTGGGCGGTAGTGTCCTGCCACCTTTGCAGGCATCCATCATCGATATGCATACCGTATTCGGAATGCCATCTACCAATGCGTCGTTCATTCTTCCATTCATCTGTTTCGTGGTGATTGCCATCTATGGATATCGCACAAAGTTGCGCAGCATTGGCAAACTTTTAGGTTAAAATTAGCAAGCTGTGGCCGTTTGTTGTCGGTCACAGCTTATTTTTTAGTTAAATAGTTCTAAAGTCGACAAATATTCACAGCATTTCCTATATCAATTAATAAATTTTACGTATTTTTGCCTAAAATTTTAAAGAGACTTACCAACCTAGATAATTAATAAAAGAAAATCAGATTGTAAGTGAGTAAATTAAACATCTCAAGCAAGAACAATTAAATATAAATAGATATTCATCACATTAAAAGTTTGTATTATGGCAAAAACTAACAAAACAATGAATCTGGCATTCGCCTTGATGGTTGGTTCTGCTGGTGCTGCTTACGCAGGTATTCCTGCCGTTAACAGCGTACAGAACGTACAGCAAGACGAGACATGTACAGGTATCGTCAAGGATGCTACTGGCGAAACAGTCATTGGTGCTTCTGTTCTCATCAAGGGAACAAGCAACGGAACTGTGACAGACATTGATGGTAACTTTTCACTCAAGGGTGTGAAAAAGGGAACTATTCTCCGCATTTCTTACGTAGGATTTGAAACTAAAGAGGTTACTTACAATGGCAAAACTCTCGAAATCACTTTAAAAGACGATTCAAAAGCACTTGAAGAAGTCGTAGTAACTGCTCTTGGCATCAAGAAGGATGCCAAGAAGTTGGGTTATGCAGTCAGCTCTATCAATGCAGAAGATTTGAACAGAACAGGTGGTGCAAATTTGGCAGCTGGTCTTTATGGTAAGGCATCAGGTGTTCGTATTCAGTCAGCACCTGGTGGCGGTACATCAGCTGTATCTATCTCTGTTCGTGGTCTTTCTTCTATCAATGGTAATACCCAGCCTTTATTGATTCTTGATGGCGTGCCAATCCATAATGGTAACACCAACAATAATGACTATTGGAGCAATCAGCGAATCAACTCAAACGGTCTCGTAGATATCAACCCAGAGGATATTGAGAATATCTCTATCTTGAAGGGTGCAGCAGCTTCAGCTCTTTATGGTTCAGAGGCAGCTAATGGTGTAGTAATGATTACCACCAAAAAGGGACAGAAAGGAACCGGAACTCATGTTGACTTCAGCGCAAACGTAAGCTTCGACAAGGTGGCTTATATGCCTGAAATCCAGAAGGAATTCGGTCCTGGTTATGACAACTGGGCTCTTGGCGACACACAGGAAGCAGCTACAGGTTTCCGTAACACTCGCTTCGACCGCAATGGCAACAACATTGTTACTCCAAACCGCGAAGCCATCTATACCTATGGTGCCCGATATGATTCCAGCAAAAAGGTTACCTACTTTGATGGTACAGAACGTTCATTTACTCCTATTGATCACAACCAATGGGAAGATATCTTCCGTACAGGTATAAACCAGACTTATAATCTTGCATTGACCAACAGTACAGACCGCAACAACCTGCGTTTCTCTTATACATACAATGATGTACAGGCAATGCAGTATAACTCTAACAACAATAAGCACAACTTCAACTTAAATGGTACATTTGATGTTACCAAGACCATCAAGTTGAACTATGCTGCAACATTCACATCACAATATATCAAGAACCGTCCTTATCGTATCAGCCGTCTGGTATGTAACTATTCTGGAATGTTCGGTGGTTTCACAGATGTTAAATATATCCGTGAGCACACACTTACCAGTCAGGGATACCAGAACAGTATCTACCGTGCCAATGGCGGAACTGACCAGACCTTGACTCCAGACGAGCAGTTCCTTTACACACCAATGGGTTCTACTTCTTTGATGTCAGAGTACTTCTGGAATATCCTGGGTAAGACACAGGAAGAGAATCACACTCGCTTTATCGGTTCTGTAAACCCTACATGGGACATCATCCCTGGATTGAAGCTGAGTGCCCGTATCGCTACAGATATCACAACCAATAAGATTGAGAATAAGAACCGTGCAGAAACTCCACACTTGTTCTCTACTACAGGTCAGTTCTCTGATTCATACGGTTTGAGCAACGACCAGTATTCTATCGTATATGGTGATGTCATGTTGATGTTCGACAAGACTTTCGCTGAGAAGCATAACATTACCGCCAATTTCGGTTGGAATGGACGTCATGAGTCATATTATCAGTCAAGTGTCAGCACAACAAATGGTCTGTCACAGGAAAACTGGTTCCATTTGAATGCTTCCGTTGGTACAAAGAGTGCAGATATGAATAAGCAAGACCAGCTCCGCACAGGTATGTTCCTGACAGCCAGCTATGGCTTCGACAACTGGGCTTACCTGGAAGGAACCATCCGCCAGGAGAAGACTTCCACATTGGCTGACGGCAACAACTCTTTCTGGTATCCATCAGTTAGTGCAAGTGTTCTCTACACAGAACTTCTGAAAGATAAGTGTCCTAAGTGGTGGAACTATGGTAAGATTCGTGCTTCATACGGTATCGTAGGTAATGCTCCTGAGATTTACAGAGCAAACATGGCCTACAAGCAGGGTTCTTTGAATAAGAACAATACCTATACATACGCATTTGTTGATACCGAGATCGGTAACGAAGGCATCAAACCAGAAAAGAAGCATGAGTATGAGTTGGGTATCGAGAACAAGTTCTTGAACAACCGCTTGGGTATGGAATTCAGTTACTATTACAATGATATCAAGGATCAGATTCTCCAGACTTCTGCAGCAGCCTCTATGGGTGGTCGCAGTATGCTGATGAATATCGGTGAGTTGACCAACAAGGGTATTGAGTTGAGCGTATATGGAACACCTATCCAGAACAAAGACTGGAACTGGGAGCTCCGTGGTAACTTGGCTTGGAACAAGAATACGGTAAAGAAGCTGGCAGATGGACTTGATGTTCTTTCTCACCAGACATTCGATGGTGGTGCAGCCAGCCTTGAGTCTCATGTAGGTGAATCTATGGGTGACTGGTATGCATATACCTGGAAGACCGACGATAAGGGCAACTACATCATTGGTGCCGACGGTCTTCGCATTGCAGACACAACAGAACGCCACAAGGTGGGTAATGCCATGCCTAAGATGACTGGTGGTTTCGGTACCAGCTTAAGATACAAGAACTGGGCTCTTGATATGTCATTCGACTTCCGCATTGGTGGTGATGTACTCAACCAGCCATGGCAGTATATGATGGATGCTGGTAACATCAAGGATGCAGTAGGTTCACGTGACGCAGCCTCTGGCGGTCTCTTCTACTATAGTACTGCAGACGATGTTAGCAAGAAGGGTTCTATCGTAAGAGTAGATCCTTCAACTATCAGCAACTACAAGCGTGGTGAGACTAAGATTGATGGTCATTTGGTATGGGACAATGGTGTTATCCAGAAGGGTGTAAAGGAAGACGGCACTCCTAACGATATCATCGTTACCCAGTTTGAAATCAATGACAGCCAATATGGTTGGGGTACTGGTGCAACCAAGAGTTACGCAGATGCTATCCAGAAGAACAGTTACGTAAAATGCCGTGAAATCAGCTTGGCATACACATTGCCAACCTCTTTGACCAAGAAGTTTGCTTGCACCAACCTGACGATTTCTGCATTCGCACGTAACCCATTCTATATCTATCGTTCATTGAAGCTGTTCGATTCAGAAACTACTGATGGTACAAGCTGGATCTATCAGTCACAGATAGGTGGTTCTACTGCCAGTGCCCGTACATTCGGTGTTTCACTCCGTGCTAGCTTCTAATTAAATTAGTAATTCATAGTTAATTAAGAAACATATATGAAAAAGAAGATATTTTCAATCATGATGGCTGGTTTGGCACTCGTTGCTCTCGGTTCATGCTCTAATACAGACTACACCGAGAAATATCCAGATCCTTCAAAAACCAATACGGTAAGTGTGCCAGACGTATTCACTGCCGTACTTTTCAAAGGTAATACTTGGTTGAACCCTGTATATTATCGCTATTATTGCCAGACCCAGACATCAGGTGTCTTTGGTGGAATGATCGGTTCTTCCAACGGAAAAGGACGTTTTATGGGCGGTGGTGAAGGCCGCTTCAACGACCGATGGACTAACTTCTATGATATGCTGACTCAATATCGCGTATTGGAGAAGACATACAATAAGCTTGATGAGTCAGAACAGAACGCCAACAAGGTTTACCTGATGGTTAGCCGTTCTATACTGGAGTCTCAGCTCCATGAGATGTTGTCACTTTTTGGTGCAGTTCCATTCAAGGGTGCCGGCACTTTATGGGAGAATAGCGACTATACCGGTGCAAAGCAGAAAGCTGCTTACGACGATGATGCAGACCTCTACAAGATGATTCTGGCTGATCTTAAAGAAGCCGGTGATTATTTTGCAGAAGGTGGTCCTTCTACAGCCGTACAGAACGCAATGGCTTCCAAGGATTATACCATTGCAGCAGGAAATGCAGCTCGCTGGCAGAAGTACATCAACTCACTTCGTCTTCGTATCGCTCTCCATCTTTCAACAAATGGTAGCGTAACAAGCGAAGCTCATGCCGCAATCAAGGAAATCGTTGAGAATCCATCCAAGTACCCAGTTATTGAAAGCAACGCAGATAACATGGGTGTTGAGCCTAGTACAAACTCAGATGACTTCAACTGGGGCAAGAGCATTTCACAAGCTCTCTGGACAGGTTACACTCCATCACAGGCTATGCTTGATGCTTTGAACGTGCCAGCCAATGGTATTCCAACAGCAGATACCGACCCACGTATCCAGGTAATGTTGGATCCTAACCCAGATGGTGAGTATATCTCATACGATGTTACAAAAACTAGCTCACAAATTTCTGATATCGCTACAGAAAAAGGTAAGGACTATCAGAAACGTAAGCTTTATCCAGCTAACTACTATTGTGTACTTGACTCACAGGCTGTAGCAGGTTGGAAAGAATACGAAGGTAATTCCAACGTATTTGGTCTTTGGATGGGTGCTGCAGAAGTAAGCTTGAGCAAGTCTGAAGCTTATCTGATGGGCTATGGTGTTACCAAGGATGAGGCTAAAGCTAAGGCATGCTTCATCAAGGGTGTTGAACTTTCAACTGAATACTTCTGGAATGAGAAGAAAAACAGTTCTCTCTACAAGAAAGGTAATGACAGCTACAATGCTAACCGCGATTTGATTGAGCCGACAGCTGAAGAAATCGCTGCATACGCTGAAAAAGCTTGGAAGCCAACCCAAGAAGCTGTTTGTACTCAGTTGTGGTTAAACTTTGGTTGGACAAACTTGCTTGAGGCTTGGAATGTAACACGCCGTACAGGTTATCCAGAAGTAAGCTTTGCAAAGGACAATCAGCTGGCTAGCTATCCAACACCTCCGGGTCGTTTGCCTTATCCAAGTGATGAGTTGAACTACAACAAGGATAATGTCCAGGCTGCCATCAGCAAGTACTACAAGGAGCCTCTCGGCTACTTCAGCACTTTGTTCTGGGCAAAGGATGTTTACTACAAGATCGTAGCAGAACACTAAAATAATTATAAAAGGTGTGTCATTGTATGATGGCACACCTTTTTTGCATAACAACAAGATTATCACCTTTTGAATATTCCAGATAGAGTTTCAGCGCAAAAATTGCAAAACACTCTTCACCCCTCACCAACCCATTATAACCATCTGATATACAGAAGTTTTAATAGGGTGAAGAGTCAAGTTGACTCTTCACCACTCTTCACCCCCTCTTCACCTTATTTATTTTTTCCGTTTCTACAGCATCCATCTGAAGATTTCCGGCAGGTGAAGAGTGGTGAAGAGTGAGTGGGTACTCTTCACCTCCCGAAACCCCAGTGTTTATCGGGGTTTCGGGCGAAAAGGTGAAAGGTGAAGAGTAAAAAAGAGATTAGGATTCTATACGACGCATCAGAAGAAAACCTGATACGCCAATTCCTCCAATACGAGAGGACGCATCGTTTCTTGCCTCGCCTTGGCATTATATTGCCCTGTACTAGAGCAATATCTTGCCAAGGCGAGGTAAAATATGAAAAGAGGACATTGTGGCAGCAAGTGCTTGGATAGACTTATATCCGAACACTTGTTGCTATCTCCATAAAGGTTCGTTTTCCCATCCTTGTGGAAAGCCCATGGCATGTAAATCAATATTGGGATAATCTGCAAGCAACCTGAGCAGCGAACTTTTCAAATCCATACAAGGAGTTATAGTTTGCTCCATATATAATAAGGTGCATAACTGATGGTAAAGTTTGATAGGCTTTTGGGTTGGAGCAATCCAAGAAAGTGGAAGCCGATTTGGCAATTGTGGCTTCAATGCAAAACGCCTATTCCATATACGAGCATGGTGTGCACAACAATTGCGAAGCACGGTTATGCACCTTATCCAACTTTCCAAGTAAGTGTATTGAGGTAGTCCAAACTCTCTTGCCACTTGCTTTTTAAGACGATTGTCCTTAAACAGACAAAATAATTTGGAAAGCGTACCAAACGAAACGACCTCCAATGTTTTCCACACAGGAGGGAGAGAAGGGAAAGTATATTTCTCGGAATGCTCCTTGATGAAATCTTCATTTGAACGAGACACCTCTTTCTTGATATTGTCAAGGCAGCCTTCATAAAAGTCTGCATTCTTGAACAGTGATGCATCCATAAACCAAAATGCGCCATGCTCCATAGAAAATATCTGAATCATTTTGGTCCGAAGAGAAATCTCTATATCTTGAATTGCCTTGAATATAAGTTGACGAAGTTCTTTGTCAAAGAGATAAAGGTCGATGGCTTGTTCAAATGTACTACCCAGTTTATAATGATGAAACTGTCTGTCTTCCTCCATATATCGTAGGTAACTGGCAATACGAAAATAACTGATATTGCGAAGCTGCAATTTGGCAGTTGCAATATCTTCTATCACCAGCCCTCTGTTCTGGAGCAAGGCAACCTGTTCATCTACGTTTATCGGTTGTTTGTCGTAATCCATATACCCTTTATAAAAAGCGAAGTCCCACCGTGGTACGCATCGTTGAGAGGCGTGGTGGGATTTGTTGCTGCAAAAATACTCTTTTTTATTGGAAACTCCAAATATTTTCTTCAAAATCTGCTTGTCAAATATGGATTTTAACGTAAAAAGTTCTAATTTCCAAGGTTTTCTCCTTGTAAGCTATGCGAGATTTAGAAAAATATCGTATCTTTGTCCCCGAATTAAGGCGTTCTTTGCATATTGCAAAATACAGAAACGAGCAGAAGTCCGCTCGTTTCCATATTGTTACCTGGTGTACTAAATCTTATTGATTCAAGAGTTAGTGCACCTATCGCCTTTTTTGAGTATTCCAAGATAAGCTCTATGAAAAGAGACTTACTTGATCTTCACTTCTATTTTAGTCTTGGATGCATCAGCGCTGGAGCCGCCAACAAATACCTGGTAAGTGCCAGGAACCACGCGGATGGTGTTGGTCTGGGCATCCCAACCCTCGAAACTCTTGCGAGGAAGATCGATGCTTACCATCTGGCGCTCGCCAGCCTTCAAAGACACACGCTTGAATACCTTGAGACTCTTGATTGGTCCATCCACATCATCCACACGCTTGATATAAACCTGCGCTACTTCGGTACCCTCTCGCTTGCCCGTATTCTGCAAGGAGAACATCAGCTTGTAATCAGCAGCCTTGCTGCCACGCTTCCTGCTCTTCACCTGCATCAGGGTAGGCTTGCCGTACTCGAAAGAGGTATAACTCAAACCGTAACCGAATGGGAACAAAGGCTCGCCCTTGAAATAACGATAGGTACGATTCTTCATCGTATAATCGAGGAAATCAGGAAGATCGTTCACACTCTTATAGAAGGTAACCGGAAGCTTGCCCGATGGATTCACCTCGCCAAAGAGAACCTTGGCTACAGCCTCACCACCCCGTTCACCAGGATACCATGCCTGAAGGATTGCCTCGGCATTTTCCGTCTCAGGAACCATGGCGATGGCACCTCCCGAACAGTTGACAAAGACAACACGCTTGCCTGCCTGATGCAGCATGGCGATAACCTGGCGCTGAGCCTTCGGCAACTCCAGGTCGGTTCTGTCGCCGCCCTTGAATCCAGGCTCCTCAATCTCAAGCTGCTCGCCCTCCAGATTTGGAGAGATACCGCCTACGAATACCACGGCATCCGCATCGCCCACCTCTGCCAGGATCTGCTCGTTGGTAGGCTTCGAAGTCTTCAGGATATCAAACTGCATCACAGCCACATCTTCCTTCTGGGTATAATCTATCTGAATCTTAACCGGCTTGCCTGCTTTCAGAGAGAGCGGTTTGATAATAGGCGCCACGCGGCCCCAGCACTCCCTCATGTTCACGATGGTATCGCCATCCACTATCAGGCGGCAACCGTCATCAATACCCATATTGATGGTAAGATTCTCATCCCTGTCAGGAGTCAGCACTCCCTCATAGCGGGCTGAGAAATGGGTGAGATTCACTCCCGGCGCAAACACGGTATTACCACCATTGCTCAGATTGATGGCAGTCTTCATCACATCCGTAGCCACCGGCTCACCCTTCTGTTCCTGATTGTTCCAGTAGGTGGCCTTCATACCCTCACGGAAGAGGTTGAAACGGCTTTCCTGCACCTCGTTTCTTGTCAAGGTACAAGCCGGAACATACTTTACCTCAGTTCCCTTCAAATAGTTGCGGATGCCCTGGAGGATAGTGGTAGAACTGGTAGGATAACCCGAATAGTTGCCTCGCAGCATGATGGAGTCATTGGCATTAGGTCCCATCACCACAATCTTCTGATTGCGGTTCAATGGCAGCAGCTGGTTTCTGTTCTGAAGAAGTACGATACCTTCTTCTGCTATCTTCTCAGCCAGATCCTTATGAGCCTTGCAGGCGATGACTTTCTCAGGAATCTGAGTCCATGACACGGTTTCATCCTTATCAAAATCGCCGAGCTTGAAACGAGCCACCAGCAGACGCTTCAGGCTCTGGTTTACCTTATCTTCATTGATCATTCCTGCCTTCACAGCTTTCGGAATAGTACGATAGGCACTGCCGCATTCCAGGTCGGTACCGGCATTCACAGCCTGGGCAGTTGCCTCGGTAGCGGTCTTTGCCGTACCATGATAGCCCGGCATATAGAAATCGTTGACAGCTCCGCAATCGGAAGTAATCAATCCCTTGAATCCCCATTCTTCTCTGAGAATCTGGCGCTCAAACTTGGCATTGGAGCAGCAAGGAGCACCATCTATACGCTGATAGGCACACATCACCTCAGCCACATGTCCATCCTGTACCAGCGACTTGAAGGCAGGGAGATAAGTCTCCCACAAATCCCGGGCTGGCAGATTCTCCAGATTGAAGACGTGGCGATTCCACTCCGGACCGCTATGCACGGCGAAATGCTTGGCACAAGCCAGCGTCTTGACATACTGGGGAGCCTTAGACTGATCAGAAGCCAGAACACCAGGAGCCGCCAGCGGCTTGCCGTCAAACGACTGTCCCTGCAAGCCATTCACTACGGCGAGTCCCATACGTGTAGTGAGATAAGGATCTTCGCCATAAGTCTCCTGTCCGCGTCCCCATCTAGGATCACGGAAGATATTGACATTCGGAGTCCAGAAGCTCAGACTCTGATATCTCTTTACATTACCCGACTTCTTCGCCACCTGCGCCTTGGCTCTCGCCTCATCGCTTACGGCAGTAAACACCTGATAGAGCAAGGCATCATCCCAGGAAGAAGCCATGTGCATGGTGATAGGGAAAACCGTGGCATATCCGTTGCGTGCCACGCCATGCAGCGCCTCGTTCCACCATTGAAACTGAGGGATACCCAGTCGGGAGATGGCAGGCGAAGCATCCATCATCAGCTTCGTCTTTTCCTCCAGGGTCAGGCGTGAAAGTAAGTCATTGGCTCTTGCCTCGGCAGAAAGGTTAGGGTTCTGATAAGGCAACAGCTGACTGGCTGGCTGTTGGGCATGAGCTGAGAGCGCCAGAGCGGACAGCATAGCCAATGTAAGTATTTGTTTCTTCATAACTACTATTGTTAGTACGATAATATTGTATAGATTCGTTTTATTATGCAAAAATACATATTTTTCCTGAATACTGAGACTGATGAAGTGTTAAAAAACTCAGATTGTTTTCATTTTTATGTGATTACTTCCTAATTTTTTCGAATCATTCAAACAATAAAGCACTTTTTCCTTGCTGATTCCAAATATTAGTGCTAACTTTGCACTCAGAAACGACTCTATCTTTTTAGAAGACAAAGATACAATAAGAAAGATACAACAAGACAGTAAGATCGCAATAATATGGAAAAGATTCTAATAGTTGAAGACGATATCGCATTTGGAACCATGATTCAGACATGGCTCAGGAAGAAGGGATTTGAAGTGGAGAAAACCACTTCGGTCAAGGCAGCCATACAGGTGTGCGAGGAAGCAGAAAGAGGATTCGATCTGGTATTATCAGACCTCCGCCTTCCCGACCACGACGGCATCTTCCTGCTGCAATGGATGAGAAAGCATGGCGTGCAGGTGCCTTTCATCGTGATGACCAGCTATGCAGAAATTCAGAATGTGGTGCTTGCTATGAAATCAGGCGCTACCGATTATGTGGCAAAACCTTTCCATCCGGAAATCCTTCTGGATAAGATCAAGGAAGCAATCAAGACTCCGAAAAAACAGGATTCGAATGCAGCCTCAGCAGATAGTCTGCGTTCCACAGACACAAATTCAACTCCTACAGACGCAGCACCTGGCAAGCAGGCAGGAAATCAGGCTTCATCTGCCAATGGGGATGTACCCAAATACCTGGAAGGTGAAAGCGAGGCTTCACGCAAGCTCTACAGTTTCGTTTCGCTGGTGGCCCCTACCCCTATGTCGGTACTTATCTTGGGTGCCAGCGGTACGGGTAAGGAATATGTGGCTAGAAGAATACACGAACTCAGCACTAGAGCCAATAAGCCTTTCTTCGCACTCGACTGCGGTGCCATTCCTAAAGAGGTGGCGGCATCAGAATTCTTCGGTCATGTGAAGGGATCGTTTACGGGAGCAGACCAGGACAAGAAGGGCGCTTTCGAGATTGCCAACGGAGGAACTCTCTTCCTCGATGAGATGGGAAACCTGAACTACGAAGTGCAGGTGCAGCTGCTCCGTGCCCTCCAGGAAAGAAAAATCCGTCCGGTGGGAAGCAACAAGGAAATAGATATCGATATCCGACTGGTATGCGCTACTAATGAGAATCTGGCTCAACGCGTGGCAGAAGGTAACTTCCGTGAAGACCTCTACCACCGCATCAATGAGTTTACCATCTACATGCCGGAGCTGAAAGACCGTGGTGCCGACCTCTTCCTCTTTGCCGACCTCTTTATCAAGCACGCCAACAAGGAGCTGAACAGAAATGTGGAAGGACTCGACGGCAAAGCCAAGGAACGAATTGCCGCCTACAACTGGCCGGGCAACCTGCGAGAATTGAACAATGTGATGAAACGAGCTACCCTGCTCGCCACCGGAAGATACATCGGAGTAACCGAACTGGAACAGAGTATGGCGCATATCCAGCCACAAGCCCCTACCGCCCTGCACGATGAGGAAACGGAACTGCAGAGAATAGAAGCTGCGCTGAAAGCTGCGGGAGGCAACAAGAGTAAGGCTGCACAATTGCTCGCCGTGGATAGAAAGACGCTCTACAATAAGATGAAGAAATACGGTATCTGATAGAAAGAAGTACGTCTTTTGATGATATGGGAAAATGGGGAAGCTGGGGAATCTGATGACTATTCCCCAACTTTTTGGGGAATAATTCCACACCAGTTCCACAGTTTCCACAATGTAGAATTCTGGCACAAAAAGCATTTACTGCTGATAATCAAACGATTAGATAATTCTTTTAGTTTTTGGCACGCAGATTGTGATATTAGAAAGTGAACACGCCAATGAGCGGTAACGCAAGCAAGGTTTGTTCACAAAGAAAGTAATAAATATAATATTCACAATAAAAAAAACAAAAGATTATGAAAAAGTTAGTTTTCGCAGCTATCGCTGCCATGGTTATGGTTTCAGTTAGCAATGTATTCGCCAGCAACAAGATGGCAAGTGTATCATCAGCAGCTCCAGTTGACACAGTAGCTCCAGCAGAACCAGCTGCTCCAGCAGACACAACAGTAGAGAAAGAGACTCCTGCAGAGACACCAGCTGAAACTCCAGCAGAGACTCCAGCAGACTCTACAGCAACAGATTCTACTGTAGCAGAGTAATATCACCTTTAAAAAATAGTAATTAACTGAGAAAAAGATAGAATAACACTAGTAATTACGCGTCGCTTTCAATCAGGCAGGAGACTAATGATAGAATTCATTGGTCTCCTGACTTGTTTTTAGCCCTTTTGTTTTCTAATATCATTTTTTTGCATTAACTTTGCAAACAAATATCTATTGAGCAAGATATCAGTCTGCTCATCATTTTAAACGATTTCTCATGCACAAGAACAATATTCCTCTCAAGGTAGCCCTCGGATATAGCGCCATTGCCATTATCATGATTCTGGCAATCAGTCTGGTGTATAGCAACACCAAGAGCATCAATGCCATCAATGAAGCTTCGCGCGAGTATATCCAGAAAAGGGGTGCCGCCGATAGTACTATCTCTTCCCTGCTCAAAGAGGAGCAGAGAAACCTGAAGCAACTGTCTGATGCCATGGCAGGAAGACCTACCCAAAACTATCTGCAGAATAAGGTGAAGAATCTGAATACGGGAAAGGATTCCATACTGGTTCACTCCAAGGCACCTCAAACCCACGAGGCGAAGAAGACTACGGTAGAGGTATTGAAGACCCGAAGGGGGTTCTTCCGCCGACTCGCCGATGCCTTCAAGAAGGAGCACGCCGAAACCTTGAGCGTAAAACAGGACAGCAACCGGGCTGTCATCGATTCTGTTACCACCCCAGTAAACGTGGCGGAAAACGTAGCGACCATCCTCGACCAGATAGACAAGAAGGAGAAAGTGGAAACGCAAGGCCACAAGCAGAACATCAATAGGGAGATGGAAGAGCTGAAGATGGTGAGTGCCAAACTCGCCCTGCGCTCCGCCAAACATCTGAGCGATGTGCACCAGCGTGAAAAAGACAATATGCAGGAAGCCATCGAGAAGGCGATGGAAGCAAGAAAGCATCTGTTGTGGCAGATGGAACTGCTCGCCATCGTAGCCTTCTTTGCCATCGGCATCATGATCTGGTTTATCTGGCGCGATGCCAGAAAGGAGCGTATCTACAGGGAAAACCTGGAGGCTGCCAATGAGGAAATCCAGCGTATCATGAACCAGCGCGAGCGCCTGCTCCTCACCATCACCCACGATATCAAGGCGCCAGCTGCCTCTATCTCGGGCTTCATCGATCTGATGAAAGATTACGTCAACAATCCTCAGGGCCTCGAATGCCTCCAGAACATCAAGAACTCTGCCGCTCATCTTTCACATCTCGTTGCCTCGCTGCTCGATTATCATCAGTTGGAGAACGGACTGATGAAGGTTCAGCCTACCTCTTTCTCACCGGCACAACTGGTAGCTGAATCGGTAGAGGGAATGAAATTGCGGGCAGAAGAGAAAGGATTGGAGATTTCATTCGAATGCAAGATGAAGGGGATGGGAACTTCGGATTCTTCGGATTCTCCAATGAAGAAGAAATTCTTCCGTGCCGATGCCTTCCGCATTCGCCAGATATTGGATAATCTGGTAAGCAACGCCATCAAATATACCGACCGGGGCAGCGTTACCATCCAGGCACAGGTTTCAGAAATCCTGGGCAAGCCTACGCTTACCCTGAGCGTAAAGGATACGGGAAAGGGAATGACCGATGAGGAGAAACAGAAGGTGTTCCAGGCGTTTACGAGATTGAAGAGCGCCCAGGGCATCGAGGGTACCGGTTTGGGATTGTCCATCACCCAGGAACTGGTTTCGCTGCTGGGTGGAGAAATCATCCTCCACTCTACCCTGGGCAAAGGTTCTACCTTCATCGTCACCATCCCTATCGAGCCAGCACCAAAGAAGGAGGCTCAGGAAATGGCTCCATCTGAAATGAAGCATGATCCTTCTCCCGATTCTGCTCAAGATAAGGAAGGACAGAATTCTGGCAGCCATCAGGTTACTGATATAAAGAAGAAGCCGGAATTTGCCAACCACAAGATTCTGATTCTGGATGATGACAAGCTGCAGCTCCAGCTTCTCCAGGAGATGCTGCGTCGCATCGTAGGCGACACCTGGCAGGTATTCGCCTGCAACCATGTAATGGACGCCCTCACTACGCTGCATAACGAGCAGCCAGCCCTGATGCTGATGGATATCGAAATGCCGGAGATGAACGGCATGGATATGATTGCCCACATCAACCATACCAATATGATGGTGGTGGCGATGACGGCTCACGATACAAGCATCCTGGAACAGCTTCTGAAAGCCGGCTTCGACGATTGCCTGTTCAAGCCATTCAGCATGGAGAAACTGTCTGATATCCTGGGAATAGAGTCCCAGCCTCAACTGGATGCCCAGTCTGGAACTCCATCCCAGCCTGATTCATCATCCCAGCAGAAATCCAATCCTCAGCTGGATGCTCTTCTTGCTTTTGCTGGAGGCGACGAAGAAGCGGCGAAGGAGATTCTTGATACCGTGAAGCAGGAACTTGCCGCTCATCTCACGAATCTGAAAGAAGCCGTAGAAGAGGAATCCTTATCTACCGACCGCATAGGAAAGGCGGCACATAAGCTCCTCCCTATCGCCACGATGATGCAGATGGGATGCCTCGAAGAACTCAAGGCACTGTCACCTGAATACATCGGCGAGATAGAAGAAGCCGAGATCAGAGCAAAACTGAAGGCTGTGATTACGACCTTATCTGCTGCGGTGTCAGACCTGTATGCTTCTTGAAATAGCGGCAGAAGAAACTGACATCGGCAAAATGAAACTCCCAAGCCATCTCCTTGATGCTTTGCGTGGTCCGCTTAAGATGCATCTTGAGCTGCAGAATCACGTATTGGTCGATGATGGTCTTGGGGGTATGCCCCGTCACCTGACTCACAATGTTGGTCAAATATTTCGAGGAGATATTCATCTGTTCGGCATAATAGTTCACATCTCTTGAAATCTTGTAATCCCTCTCCAGCAGCATCATAAACCGATTGAACAATTCTCTTACACGATACGATTTTACTTCATCTGGTCGGTATTGCGGATTGCGCTGAAGATACTCATGAAAACCAATGAAGAACGCCTTCAACTGGCACAAAACCAACTGCGAGATGCAGGTACATTCCGACTGGTCGAAATATACCTTCAATAAGCCAAACATCCCATTGATGATGTTTGTCACCACAGGGGTATCCTGCCTGCAGCGGTCTTCCCGCAAGGAAGAATACACCGTCTGCTCCAGCTGCAAGCTTGCTTCACGAAGCAAGGAAGGATTATATTTCAGGATTTCGGCCTGGAAACTGTTCGCTGTTTGAGGGGATTTGCAATCCCCATTTTCAGTTTGAGGGGATTTGCAATCCCCATTTTCAGTTTGAGGGGATTTGCAATCCCCACCAACCTTCAATTCCACTACATCATTCGGAAAGAGCGTAATCACCGCCCCCTCATAAAGTTCCCAATCCTTATAATTCACATTCAGTCTCGCCTTTCCCTTCCGGCAAATCAATATCGCTCCGTAAGTCAAAACTTGCGGACCCTCCTGCCATTCCTCCAAACCAGAGAGGAAAAGGCTTGCTTCCTGCTGACTACTTAATTCAGATAATTCCATCTACACCTTATTATATATAGAGTTATTATATCTCTTTATTCCTATTTCGGTTGCAAAATTACACAAAATATGTGATATAAAAGAACTATTATTCCCAAATCGTCCATCCGCTGCGAAATATTTAAAGCGATTGTTCGCCCAAAACTCCGTACCTTTGCACCCGAAATTCAAAAAGTTATGATCAATGATTAAGAACATCTTATTTGTAAGCCTTCTGCTTGCAGGAGGAACTCATTGGGCTTCGGCTCAATCACAAACCACAAAAGGGACGGCTGCTTCCTTGCCTGTCAGCAAGAAAGAAAACATGACCATCAGCCAGCTCTTCCAGAAGGTTGAGGATAACAGCAAAAGTCTTCGCACTTCATTATCAGGAGTAGAAGCAGCCCATCTCGGCATCGAAGCATCTAAAAGCAAGAAACTGCCCGACCTCGATGCTTCCCTCTCATTCAGCTACATCGGCAATGCCCTGATTACCGACCGTAACTTCAGCAACGTTCATGGTTTGAAATCCCCACATTTCGGCAACAACTTCGCCTTCCAGGCACAGCAGGTGGTTTACGCCGGTGGAGCCATCAACGCTGGCATCAAACTCGCCGAACTCGGAAAGCAGCAGGCAGAAGTAGGCGTGAAACTCACCCGCCAGCAGATTCGCTTCATCGCCCTCGGTCAATATCTCGACCTCTATAAGATAGACAACCGTATCAAGGTGTATGAAAAGAACATCGAGTTGACCCGTCAGCTCATCGATGACATCAAGGAGAAACAGACACAAGGCATGGCACTGAAGAACGATATCACCCGATACGAGCTCCAGATGGAAAGCCTCAAACTCGGTCTTACGGCGCTCCGAAACAACCGGAGCATCCTGAACCATCAGCTTTGCAATACCCTCGGAATGAACCAGGAAAGCCAAAAGAATGAAGGAAGCCAGATGAACCAGACAAGCCAGGAGATTCAGATTATCCCCGATGCCACTATCGCCGACAAGACCTACGGCAAGGAGGGCGAGGCTTACTGGCAGACGGCAGGCACCCTGAATTCCCCACTCCTAGAGCAAAGCAACAACGCCATCCGCATCGCCAAACAGAAAGAGAAGATAGCCAAGAGCGACCTTCTGCCAAAAGTGGCATTCGTTGCCGCAGACAACTTCGACGGACCTATCCTCTTCGAATTGCCACCTGTTGATAAGAACCTCAACGTCTGGTATGTGGGCGTGGGTGTGAAATACAGCCTCAGCTCTCTCTTCAAGAGCAACAAGCGCATCAAGCAGGCTGCCGTAGAGACCCGACAGGCTAAAGAGGCACATGCCGTTCAGGCAGAGCAGCTTAACAATAATGTGCAGGCTGCCTACGTGCAGTATCAGCAAACCTACGTGGAACTGGAAACGCAGCGAAAGAGCGTGGAACTGGCACAGCAGAACTACGATGTGATGAATGCCCGCTATCTCAGCCAGCTCGCTCTGGTTACAGACATGGTGGATGCCTCCAACCTCAAGCTCAATGCCGAGCTCAGTGAGGTGGATGCCCGCATCAACATCGTCTATGCCTACTATCGCATGAAGTACGTGGCTGGAGAAATTTAATAAAAAACGTGGCAGGAGAAATTTAATTTTAAAAACAGAATTAAGAGTTTTTATCGAAAACTATTATCAAGAGATTATGAGCAAGAAGATTATCAAGAGAATATATAATGTAGTGATTATCCTCCTTTTTCTGGGAGCTATCGGCTGGTGCTTCAGCCATTTCTATCATGGCAGCGATGTGGCTTACACCGACGATGCACAGGTAAACCGCCATATCACCCCTATCAATACCCGTGTACCGGGATTCATCAAGGAGATTCGTTTCAACGACTATCAGCACGTAAAGAAGGGCGATACCCTTGTTATCATCGAGGATGCAGAGTTCCGTCTGCATGTAGCTCAGGCAGAGGCAGGCTTGCGTGGATCCAAGTCAAGTTCTTCGGTAGTTACTGCCAGCATGGGCACCACCAATACCAATGTGCAGACAGCAGCTGCCGGCATCGAGGAGGCTCGTGTGGATATGATGAATGCCAAGCAGGACTTCGACCGTTTTGCGGCTTTGATGAAGAAGGATGCGGTAACCCGTCAGCAATATGACAATGCTTATGCCCGCTATCTGGGAGCCAAGGCACGTTATGAGCAGGCAAGCAGCCGCAAGGCTAGCGCCGCATCAGTTCGCAATGTACAGACCCAGCAGCTCGGCGGTTCCCGTGCCGGAGAGAGCGTGGCTGAGGCACAGCTCAATCTGGCTCGACTGAATCTTTCCTATACCGTAATCGTGGCAACCTGCGATGGTGTGATGGGAAGAAAGGATATTCACGAAGGTCAGTTGGTACAGCCTGGTCAGATGCTCGCCCGCATCGTGGATGACAACGATGTATGGGTGGTAGCCAATTATCGTGAGACTCAGATGGATGGCATCACCGTGGGAAAGAGCGTAGATTTCACCGCCGATGCCATCCCCGGTGTGGTATTCCATGGCAAAGTAGAAGCCCTTTCTGCCGCAGCCGGCAATGCCTATTCCATGATTCCTGTGGATAATGCCACCGGCAACTTCGTAAAGGTAGAGCAGCGTGTGCCTGTTCGCATCGCCCTTACCAAGAACAATGACCCGAAACAGATAGCCCTGCTCCGTGCCGGACTGAACGTAGAGACCAAGGTTCGTATCAAATAGAATGTTCTATAAATTATTAATTATAAAAAATGCCAGGACCTCCAATGCTTCAGGGACCCTTCCGGGTTCCTTCGTTCAATGGATATATTCCTCGCCGGTTACAGCCATGGATTTATCTCCTCTTCGCCTTCATCTTCCTGATGTCGAGCGGAATCTATGGAGGAGCCATGAGCCAGGTGATGGGCGAGTACAGTTTGATGAGAGAAGACGTGCTCATGATCATCATGTTCAACGTGGTGGGCGTGGCGATGCCATTCCCCTTCCTCTTCAAGATGAAGTTCCACTTTACCAACCGCCAGCTCCTGCTGAATGCGGCACTGGTAGTGGCAGCTTGTAATTTCCTCATCATGTGGACCGACTCGGTGCCCCTGATGTGCATCCTCGCTTACATCGCAGGTTTCTTCAAGCTCTGCGGAACCTTCGAATGTATGAGCACCATCCAGTTGTGGATGACCTCCAAGCGCGATTTCACCATCTTCTTCCCCCTGCTCTACTGCATCGTTCTGGGAAACATGTTCCTCTCGCCTTGGGTCACCGAACACCTGATTTATATCTATCAGGATTGGCGCATCATCAACTGGGCGATGACGGGAGCCCTGCTCCTGGTGGCATTCATCGTGTATGTCACCACCCACGACTTCCGCTTCATGAAACCCCTGCCCTTCATCAGCCTCGACTATCTGGGCTGCTTCCTGTGGTCGGCATGGATGTTGGAGTTCATCTTCTTCTTCACCTATGGCGAGCACTACAACTGGCTCGATTCGAAGATTATGCAGATGGATGTATTGCTCTTCATCCTTACCGGATATTTCTGCTTCCAGCGAATGCTCCACATCCGTCACCCTTACATCGCTCCGGCGGCGTGGAAGTACAAGCGCCTCATCCCGCTGCTCATTCTCTTCGCCTTCGTAGAGTTCATGGGCAGTACGCCTAAAGTGTTGCAAACCGCCTTTACGGGTGGCGTGCTGCATTTCGGCAACATCACCACCAATGTGCTCAACTTTGTGGAATGGACAGGTGCCATCGCCGGTTGCCTCTTCTGTCTCTTCTGGTGCAAGGTGCTCTGTCAGAAATACACCCGTCTGCTCACGATAGGTGTAGCAACGATGGTATGTTATCCCGTGATGATGTATTTCCTCATCGATCCGGGTCTCAACATCGAGGCACTCTATCTGCCTTGCTTCCTACGGAGCTTCGGCAACGCCATCTTCTTCAGCATGCTCACCGTGTATCTGGAAGAACTGATGCCGTTCCAGCATTTCTTCATGGGATTGACGATGGCAGGCATCATCCGCAACGGTCCGATGTCGGCGATGTGCTCAGGTCTGTACAGTTTCGGACTCCGTTATCAGATGGCAGACAACATGTCGCGCGGCTTGCCCTACGATGCCACCAATCTTCTGATGCTCAGCATCCGGAATCTCTATGGCATCACCTGCCTCATCGGCATTGCCGTGCTGATTATCTTCCTGCTCTGGGATGTACAGCCCGTGAGAAGTACCCTGAAGAAGATGCCTTCCTGGAACTTTGTGGGAAAGAGAATGAAGAAAAAGAAAGGATTTGCGAAATAAAACCTATTATCATTACGGCTGTCAGTTTCTTATAAACTGGCTGCCGTTTTTGCTATTCAGCTACCCAAAACAACCAGAATAAAAGAAAAAGCCCGAAGAATCTTTGCTTTTCCAAACTTTATCCGTACCTTTGCAGTATGAAAACATTATTAGACGTTCATACACATACAATAGCATCCGGTCATGCCTACAGCAGTTTGCAGGAAATGACCTTGGCAGCAAAAGAAAAGGGGTTGGAAATACTGGGAATCACAGAGCACGGACCACATATCCCGGGCACCTGTGATCCCATCTATTTCAGAAACCTGCATTGCGTTCCCCGTCAGCTCTATGGAATCAAGCTGATGCTGGGAGCAGAACTCAACATCCTCAATACCCAAGGCGATATTGACCTCGATGAGGATTACTGGCGCATACTTGATATCCGAATCGCTGGCATTCATAGCCTTTGCTGGCAGGGAGGAACCAAGGAAGAGAACACGCAGGGTGTCATCAATGCCATGCGCAATCCATTCGTGCAGATTATCTCCCATCCTGGAGATGGAACGGCAGAACTGGATTTCGAGGCTCTGATGAAGGTTTCCAAGGAGACGCATACCTTGCTCGAAATCAACAATCACTCCATGGCTCCCATCCGTCACAAAACGGTAGCAGCTCCCAATAACCTGGAACTGCTGGAACTTGCCAAGAAGTACGAGACCCCTGTCATCTTTGGAAGTGATGCCCACTTCTCTACCATGATTGCCGACTACAGCAACATCATGCCGCTGGTAGAGAAAGCAGAGTTCCCTGACGAGCTGGTTCTCAACTATCAGCCGGAGAAGTTCATGGCTTATCTCAAGCCTACCCCTGAAAAATAGGAAAATTTCGTTTCACATATCATTTGCACTACTATGATTATAGAGGAAATTATCAAGTATAACGAGGAATTCGTAGCCAGCAAAGGTTACGAGAAGTATCTTACAAGCAAATATCCAGACAAGAAACTTGCCATCCTTTCCTGTATGGATACCCGCCTGACAGAGCTTCTGCCGGCAGCATTGGGATTGAAGAATGGAGATGCCAAGCTCATCAAGAATGCCGGTGGACTGGTTATCAGTCCATTCGACTCCGCCATGCGCAGCCTCCTGGTTGCCATTTACGAACTGGGTGTAGAGGAAATCATGGTCATCGCCCACTCCAACTGCGGTGCCTGCCACATGAACGGCCAGCAGATGAAGGAATTGATGCTCAAGCGCGGCATCCATCAGGATGTCATCGACACCATCGGACTTTGCGGCATCGACCTAGACCATTGGCTGGAGGGCTTCCACGACACCGAGGATTCTGTAAGAAATACGATTAATACCATCCGTACTCACCCTCTTGTACCAAAGGATGTCAATCTGCATGGTTATATCATCGATTCCCAAACGGGTAAGCTCACAGAAGTAAAATAGAACTATATAATAATAATGAGAACATCAGCCGATGATGAAGAAGAAAAAAATAAGATAGTTTTCAATGCTTGATGAACGCCAACCCCATCTGCATCGCCTTTTTCACCATATTTGCCACATTGCTTGCTTGCAGTTTGCTCATCAAGTTGTGGCGGTGAAATTCTACGGTATTGTTGCTGATGTTCAACTCCCGGGCGATGGTATTGGTCGAATGTCCCTCGGCTATGTGCTCCAAGACTTCGAGTTCTCTATTAGAGAGGTTGACTTGCTCGACATTCTGCTGATTGATCAGTCTGAAAAACTGTTGACTATAATACCCCTTTCCTTCTTCTATCTTGTGCAGAGCTGTGAGAAGTTCCTGCGGGTCATCACCTTTCAAAACTATGGCATCTACATCCTCGTCCATCAGCTGACGTATCGTCCAGATTTCTTCGTGCATCGTATAGACAATGATCTTGGTCTTGGGATGCTTATGGTGAAGCAGCTTGACAAGCAGCAGACCGTTCTCATTACTCAGTTCCAAGTCGATGATAGCGGTATCGATATTCTCCCTGTTGATGATATCCCTGGCAGATAGGAGGCTAGAGGCGGTCTGTACATTTTTATAGACACCATCTTGCAGGATGAGTGCCCTCAAACCAACCAAGACGACAGGATGGTCATCTACAATAAGGATGCTTTTGCTCTTTTCCATGATGATACATTTTTAAGCGTAATTTTTCGCAAGCCTTTGCTCGCAGATTATAGTTGAAACTTGAGTTCTACCAGATACTCTTCTCCATAATTTCTTATATCGAGTTCTGCCTGCAGAGCTTCAGCTCTCATCTTCAGGGTATCTTTGCCGATTCCCGGCTTGTCCTGGCTGATAGGGTGAAGTGGTGACAGATCGTTGATGATGGATATGCTCCCCTGCTTTCCACAGATATCCAGCGTGACGCTTATCATCTTGCTGTATCCATATTTGATGGCATTGGATACGCATTCCTGGATGATGCGGTAGATCTCTATCGCCTTGCCGTCCGGGAGATTCTGCGCATTGAAAGAGGTACTGATGAATGGCTTGACGATGGTTCCGTTTTCGGCTGTTACCGATTGACAGAAGTTTTCTATCAGCTCCGCAAGCGAAGTGTTGTCAAACCTAGGTGGTATCAACTCATGTGAAAGACGGCGTACATCATGTCCCACGTTCTTAAGCAATCTTTCTGCTTCCTCCTTATTGGTCTGCATCATGATATTCACCGCCAGAATATCGTTGCATATTCCATCATGCAATTCCTTGGCCAGACGCTTGCGCTCATTCTCCACACCATTGATATAGGATGTCTTTTCCGACAATTCGGCTCTCTGCCTGTCGAGTTTTCTGCGGTATAGGATGACAAGAATGGCTATCAACAATATGATGAGTGCCAGGATGAGCCATAAGATACGGATATAGAGCAAGCTCTGTTCGTGGTTCATCTTTTCTATCACCATTTCTTTCTCCAAGGTCTTGTACTTGATGTTGAACTCACTCAACTGCTTGTCGATGTCACTCTGCTTGAGAGAGTCACTTTTCATGTATGCCTTTTGCATTGCCTGGTATGCCTGAGTGTATTTACCCATATTGTTGAGGCATCTGGCCTGTGTGGCGAGAAGCTTGTCTTTAGGCATCGTCAGATTGGTACCCGCCAACCTGCCGATGCTGTCCAGAAGTAGCCATTGCTCAGCGTATTTCTTCTGTTGCCCCAGCAAGTCGGCCTTGATTTCCAATATGCCTAGCACCCCATTGCTCGTAGGTGACAGATTACGGCAGGCTTCATTGGCGTATGTGAGATAGAAGGCAACGGAATCGGCCTTACCCAGTTGCAAGTACGACTTGAGCAACGGAGAAAGATATTTGAGGGTCAGCACATTATAATTGGCCTGCTTTACCATATTCCACATCGAAGTAAGGCTATTGACGCTTTTCCGGTAATTTCCCTGTCGCATCAGGATAGCACCTTTATTGGCATGGGCAGACAGACGCTCTATGGTATCGTTGATAGCGATAGCTTTAGATTCAGCCTTGTCGGAGTACTCTATGGCTTCCCTGAATCTCTTCTGTTCGTTGAAAAGCACGGAGATACAATTGTAGAGATAAATCTCATATTCCGCATTTTCACTTTTGATGGCTTTTTGGATACCCTTCTTATAATAGATGAGCGAGGAATCCAGTTCTCCGATTCTGCGATAGCAGATGCCCATTGCTCCACACATGGCAAGCATGCCATCGTAATCTTCAATCTTCTCAGCAAACGGGATGCCTTTCTTTCCGATTTCTATGGCTTCTCTCATCTTTCCAAGATCTGTATATGCGGTCATCTTCTCGCTGGTAAGCCAACTGCGAGTAGTGTCGGCACAATTCATATTGAGTGCGCTGTCTATCAGAAGGATGGCCTGTTTCTTATCACCATCAGCATTATAGTTGACGGCTTCCAGAAACAAGGAATATGCCCGCTTCTCGTCTTTGCAGTTGTCACGTTGACAAGCGGCAAGGAAAGCGATGGATGATAACAGAAGGAAAATATATGTGAATATGGCTTGCTGCCTGTGATGTATTGTTTGCTTCATTTGCTATTATATTTACGTTATTTGCAATTACTATCATAAACGATTGTCCGTGCAAAGATATGAAAAATAATCGGAAGAGACATTTTTTCTATTGTTAAAAAAGGTGGGGGCTGTTGTTTTTCCGTTCATACGTCCCTTTACCTACGGAAAACCATAGGCTGCATACGATGGTAATCCGTAGAAATGAATATAAATATCCTTTTTTTACTGTCGTTTGAAGCTTTGTATGGTAATTGTCGCTATCTTTGCATTCAGTCATTCTCTTGTTATACTTAGCATCCCTAAGTAAACGGCGAAATGTAGTAGTAAATAATCAAATAATAAATGTCTAACTTAAATTTTAAGAATTATGCGTAATATTGGTGAAGAAATCTTGTGGGATATTGTGCGTGTCATCAAATGGATAGCCATGCGTGTGCTGCGCCTCTTTGGCAAGTTATTCTCTTTTGCATGGGACAAGGCAAAGGAGAAACAGGAAATGAAGAAAATGGAAGAAAGGGAGCAGGGCTTATGAAATACGTGAAACTATTGTTAGTATTCGCCTTCGCATTGCTTCCGATGGCTGGTTTTGCTGAGAAAGGCGATATGTGGGAGGTGAAAGATGCCGACCTGACGGTGTGGGATTCGCCTAATTATCTTACGAAGTTGGGCATGATGCATCAGGGTGATACTTTTGAGGAGGAAGGTATGGATGGCGACATGATCAGATTCCTCTACAAGGGCAAAACGGCTTATGTGGCATCTTACTGCTGCCAACGATTTGAGCCGGAACCGGATTCTGATGTTGATGTAGAAGAAGAAATGCCTGCAGCTGCCACACAGCAGGATGTCAAGGAAGACGCCAAGAATGAAAAGACGGAACTGACTGCCGTTGCCCAACAGAAAGGGAAACAAGCCTCTAATGCAGATGCCAAGAAAGAGGATATGCAAGCACCAGCAGGAACTCAGCAAAGCGCCGAAAAGGAAGAAACTGGAGTATTAATGAGCATAGCGTTGCTGCTCCTGTCACTTGTTGGAGGCGCCCTCGGTCTTATCGCCATTGTGTTTACTTTCTTTTATGTTTTCAGATACCAGAAATTGGCAAAATGGATGAATGGGAAATGTGGCACGGAAGTGATACCTTACAAACGATTCAACAAGTTGCTCCTCGTTCCAGTACTGGCGGCACTAGCAACTGTAGTGATTACCATATTATTTGGATATCTGGCAACGCTGGCAGAACAAGACAGCACTTCGCAGATATTCCTATCGCTGATAGGTGTAGCACTAACCATAGCAACCCCCGTTCTGTGTCTTTGGTACAGATATAAGAAAGACAAGGAACAATATGGCAAGAAGGCAGCAAGCTGGATGATGCTCTATTCTTTCCTCAGTATAGTGGCAATATATCTGATTTGTGTTGTAATAGCCTATATTATTGTGGGAATTGTTGCTGTATTGATTTTTGCCCTGATTGTAAGCCTGGCATTCCCTACAAGATACTATGTTGTCCGCAGGTGGTAGCAGATCTGATTTCAATGACAGCTATATGTTATACCACCATTTGACAATGTTATAACTATACTTTAAGCAATACGTACAGAAAAAGGAAAAAGCTTTGAAAACAATCTTATTTTCAAAGCTTTTTCCTTTTTTCTTGCATCATTCAGATAAAAGCCGTATATTACCATGCCTCCAGCTTATCAGCAATCTCAGGCATCTTATCCTTGCTGAATACAGGATTCTTTCCTTCCTTTTTCTGCTGACGATAATCTTGCAGCAGGAAGACGGCTTGGCGGGAAAGCAGAACAATAGCCACCAGATTACAGAGCGTAAGAAGAGCCATCGTGATATCGGCAAAGCTCCATGCGAAATCCAGCGATACCACAGCTCCTACCATCACCATCGCTGCCACAGCAAGGCGATAGATAAATACGCCCAACTTGGAATCCCTGATATATCTCACATTGGTCTCGCCATAATAATAGTTGCCGATGATGCTACTAAAGGCAAAGAGCCAGATCATCACAGCCACAAATGGATTGCCGATACTTCCGATTTCGTGGGTCAAGGCATCCTGCGTCAGCTGGATACCATTGGATGCGGTAACATCTACCCCACTCACAAGGATGATGAAGGCGGTGCAGGAACATACCACCAAGGTATCTGTAAAAACACCCAAAGCCTGAATCAAACCTTGCTTCACCGGATGGCTTACCGT
>ENA-UPWO01000058-UPWO01000058.1-human-gut-metagenome-genome-assembly--contig:-NODE-58-length-67334-cov-41.999985_pt1 | contig 67334 bp, 41 predicted proteins | sample MGYA00250056_ERZ773388 | MGnify/ENA primary metagenome ERZ773388 (study PRJEB29103, sample SAMN06112004) | human gut metagenome | biome: human gut; feature: ankylosing spondylitis patient; material...
ACGACCGATGAAAGGTCAAAAAGCGGTCAAAAAGAAAGGTAAAGATTGAATTTAGAAGAGATAAAAGTTTAAATATATCTTCGTCAGAAAAGTTTAGACAACTTCATAATCTTGTTCAGAATTAGCAAACCTTTTCTAACTTCTTCATCACGCTGAAGATGAAGATGAATGAGATTAGACAAAGGGCAACTAATACGCCCCATACAACTACCAAAGGCACTTTGCCCCAGAGGAAGCCGGGGATAGATACCAACATATTACCAGCGGCAGTGGCTACAAACCAACCACCCATCATCGTACCCTTGAGTTTGGGAGGTGCTACCTTTGACACGAATGAGATACCCATCGGCGAGAGCAACAATTCACCAAACGTGAGGACAAGATAAGTAGTGATGAGCCAGTTGGGCGAAACGGTGTTTTGATCAGCTGAAGTTACACCGATTGAAGCCAATATCATGATTACGTAACCGATACCAGCCACCAACATACCATAACCAATCTTGCGAGGTGCTGAAGGTTCTTTACCTTTCTTAGCCAACCATGCGAAGATAGCCATACTAATGGGGGTAAGACCTACTACGAAGCAGGGGTTGAACTGTTGGAAGATAGGTGCTTCGATGCCAATACCATTGGGATCGAGTGTGACGTACTTATAACCTAAACCGCACAAGCAAGCTAATATAACAAGGGCTGAAATCATCTTACCCTTACCCGTCTTGCTTTGGAAGAGTGAGAAGAGACCGTAGATGATTACAATGCAAAGCAGGAGGTTGGTAACATCGAACAGCATGCTTTCAACGCCCACAGCGTGCTTCTGGGTGTATTCATCGGCGAAGTAAGTAAGCGTCAAACCATTCTGGTGGAAAGCCATCCAGAAGAAGATAACAACGGCAAACACGAGACAGAGGGCTACAATGCGGTCCTTCGTTTCGCTCTTGCTGAGTTCGGGTTCAGTGGCGGCAGCATCGGCGGTCTTGACAGCGTCCTTTCGAGTGGGCGCAACGATTACTTGCTTAAATGTGCCTTGGAAACCATAATAAATGGCGATTGACACAATCAATGATACGCAAGCTACACCAAAGGCATAGTGGTAAGAGTCGGCTGCACTTACGCCTAAACTGTGCTGTGCATACTCCATAATCTTAACGGCTGCAGTGGGCGCAAAGAGGGCACCAATGTTAATGGCCATGTAGAAGATAGAGAAGGCTGAGTCGCGCTTGCCTTGCATCTCGGGCGAATTGTAAAGGTCGCCCACCATTACTTGGAGGTTACCCTTAAACAAACTGGTGCCGACGCTAATCATAATGAGTGCACCAAACATAAGGGCTGCAGCGATTGTGCCAGCTCCTGCTGGAATAGAGAGCAGAGCATAGCCCAAGAACATTACGATGATACCCGTAGTTACGCACTTACTGTAACCAATCTTGTCGGCTATCATACCGCCAAACAAGGGCAATAAATAAACTAAGGCCAAGAAGCAAGCATATACGGCGCCTGCTGTACCTGCCTCCCAACCAAAGTTGGCTTTGAGGAAGAGTACGAATACGGCCAACATGGTGTAATAACCAAAGCGCTCGCCTGTGTTGGCAAGGGCAAGGGCATACAAGCCTTTCGGTTGTCCTTCGAACATAGAAATTGAATTTATTAAGAGTGAATAATATTTTTTTTAATGTGCAAATGTGCAAATGTGCAGATGTGAGAATGTGAGGGAAATGTGCAAATGTGCAAATGTGCAGATGTGAGAATGTTTGAATAATGTTTGAATATCTGCGCGTACAAAGGCGACCATTTGCACATTTGCACATTCTCACATTTGCACATTTCGCCCACATTTGCACATTTACTCATTTGCACATTCGCTACGCGCAAGTTCGTCCTTCAAGAACTTGCCCGTATAGCCTACGCCGCTTTCGACAAGGCCTTCGGGGGTGCCTTCGTAGAGGAGTTGGCCACCACCTCGACCGCCTTCGGGACCCATTTCGATAAGGTAGTCGGCCACTTTGATCACATCGAGGTTGTGTTCTATCACGACAACCGTGTTGCCACGTTCTACTAACTTTTGCAGTACGTCCATTAGTACACGAATATCCTCAAAGTGAAGTCCTGTAGTCGGCTCGTCAAGTATGTAAAGCGTCTGGCCAGTGTCACGCTTTGAGAGTTCGGTAGCCAACTTGACGCGCTGACTTTCACCTCCCGAAAGCGTGGTGCTGCTTTGACCTAACTTAATATAGCCAAGGCCAACGTCCTGCAGCGTCTTAATCTTGTGCAGGATGTTGGGCACGTTTTCGAAAAACTCTACGGCTTGATTAATCGTCATATCAAGCACATCGGCGATGCTTTTGCCCTTAAAGCGCACTTCGAGCGTTTCGTGATTGTAACGTTTGCCATGACAAGCCTCGCAAGGCACATATACGTCGGGCAAGAAGTTCATTTCAATGGTCTTATAACCATTGCCCTTGCACACTTCACAGCGGCCCCCTCGTACGTTGAAACTAAAGCGACCAGGCTTGTAACCACGTATCTTAGCTTCAGGAAGGTTGACATAGAGCGAACGAATGTCAGCAAACACGCCCGTGTAGGTGGCGGGATTGGAGCGCGGGGTGCGGCCTAACGGACTTTGGTCGACGGCCACTACCTTATCTATCAAGTCAATGCCCTCGATGCTATCGTAAGCTAAAGGCTCGCGCAGAGAACGATAGAAGTGTTGTGAAAGAATGGGCAACAGCGTATCGTTAATAAGTGTACTCTTGCCACTGCCCGAAACGCCTGTTACACAGATGAGTGTGCCAAGCGGAATGTCGACCGTCACACCTTTAAGATTGTTGCCTCGCGCACCAATGAGGCGCAACGTCTTGCCATTACCTGTGCGTCGCACTGTAGGAACGCTGATTTCGCGCTTGCCATTTAAGTATTGTGAGGTGAGCGTTTGCGTTTGGAGCATCTGTTGGGGCGTACCTTCAAATACGACCTCACCGCCCAAACGGCCTGCCTTGGGCCCCATGTCGACGATGTAGTCGGCAGCCAACATCATGTCTTTGTCATGCTCTACGACTACAACCGTGTTGCCCAAATCACGCAATTCCTTAAGTGAATTAATCAAGCGCACGTTGTCGCGCTGATGAAGCCCGATGCTCGGTTCGTCTAATATATAAAGAACGTTGACCAACTGCGAACCAATCTGTGTGGCCAAACGTATGCGCTGACTTTCGCCACCTGATAGCGTCATTGACGAACGAGCCAACGAGAGGTAGTCAAGTCCTACATCAAGCAAGAACTTTAGGCGTGAGAGCAATTCCTTTAATATCTCGTGGGCGATAGCGCGTTGTTTGGTGCTGAGTTCAGCCTCAACGTGTTGCAAGAAGTCATAGAGTTCGGCAATGTCCATATTGCTCAGTTCGGCAATGGTCTTACCTGCAAAGCGATAGGCCAAGGCCTCCTTGTTGAGTCGTGCTCCGTGACACGCTGGGCAGAGGGCCGTCTTTGAGAACTGTTCTGCCCACCGCTGCGAGGCGGCACTCATCTCAGAGTCGGCCATTTGCTGAATGTACTTTACAAGGCCGTCAAACTCTACATAATAATCGTCAGTAGTATGAGCCGTCGAGGCGGGAATGCGTAGACGGTCGGCACGACCGTTAAACACTTCGTCCATAGCCTCTTCAGGAATGTCGCAGATAGGTGTTTTAAGATCGCAGTCGTAATCGGCTAAGACGGTCTGTATCTCCCAGAATATCAAAGCGTTGCGATATTTACCTAAAGGAGCGAGTCCTCCTTCTTTGATAGAGAGCTTGGGGTCGGGCACTACCTTGTCGCGATCCATTACGCTTACAAAGCCTAACCCCTTGCACTTGGGGCAAGCTCCTTGCGTAGAATTGAACGAGAAGTTGTGAGGAGCGGGGTCGCGATACGCGATGCCTGATACGGGGTCCATCAACTGCTTAGAATAAAAACGCACTTGGTGGTCGGCAGCATCGAGCAGCATCATCATACCATGACCTTGACGCAACGTTTCGGCCACGCTTTTGGTCAATCGTTCGCCGTCTTTGGCTTGTACGGCTAACTTATCAACCACTACTTCAATGTCGTGGTTCTTATAACGGTCGAGCTTCATGCCCGAAGTAATCTCACGCAACTCACCGTCAACGCGTACAGTCAAGAATCCTTTGCGACGGGTACTTTCGAAGAGTTCCTTATAATGCCCCTTACGATTGCGAATGAGGGGAGCAAGGAGGTAGACTTTATGGCCTTCGTAATCGTCAAGTATCATGTTGACTATCTTCTCTTCGGTATATTTCACCATCGGTTCGCCCGACACATAGGAGTAAGCTTCGCCAGCACGCGCGTAGAGTAGACGTAGGAAATCGTATATCTCGGTCACGGTACCTACCGTCGAACGAGGATTTTTATTCGTAGTCTTCTGTTCAATGCTGATTACGGGACTAAGGCCTGTAATTTTATCAACATCGGGGCGCTCCAAGTTATCTAAAAAGTTGCGAGCATAAGCCGAGAAGGTTTCGATATAACGACGTTGCCCTTCGGCATAAAGCGTGTCGAAGGCCAACGAACTTTTGCCCGAACCGCTGAGCCCCGTTACAACGCAGAGGCTGTAACGGGGCAGGGTTACGTCGACGTTCTTAAGATTATGAACGCGTGCTCCTAATATTTCAATCTTTTGTTCTGACATTGACCTTTAGTTTGTTGACGTGCCGTTTTCGTTATAGCCACGCAATAGGTTGATTACCTTTTTTATGTTATACTTTCGTCCGTCAGCGCCTCGCGCCTGAATGTTGAGGTAGTAAGCGCCGTCGGGCACATCGTGTCCGTTGCTTCGGCCGTCCCAACCTCCCGATAGGTCAGTCCATTCATAGAGTTTCTTGCCCCAGCGGTCGAAGACCATCGCCTTAAACGATACAATGCTCTGATAGCCGTCCTTCACCTTAAACACGTCGTTCACACCGTCGCCATTGGGCGTGAAAGCATTGGGAACTTCAAGTTTGGACTCGCTGATGGTCACTGCGAAGGGTTGGTCCATTTCGTAGGCTATCGTGTCGGTGCCTTGCACAAAACTGATGCGTACTTCAACATTGAACGTACCCGATTGATTGAAGGCATACTCTGTGTCTTCATCATAGCGCACCAAAAAAGGGGTGCTTTCGCCACTCCGCGTAAAGCGCCATTCATAAAGTGGCGTGTAGTCGCCCACATTCTCAGGACAAGCCTTAAAGGTGGCGCGAAAGGGGGCCGAACCGTCGTACTGACTCTCGCTCACCTCCTGTCCGTCAGCGTCTACGTAGGTCATCGTTGGATTGGCCGTTGGCAACGCATTTTGCGCTGCAACGACAAGTGTACAACAAAGCGCAATGAGTAATGTGTATATTCGTGTCATGAATTTATCTGCTTTCATTGGCCACAAAGGTAACAATAAAAGCGCAAAGTGTAAGCAAAGGCAATTGAAAACTATGCTTTTTTACACCAAAACAAGCCTTTTAGAGTTGTTAAAAAAGCATTTAACACTTCTATTCGTTACATGCTGCATTTTCTTTCCTATTCAATACTTTTTAACAAAGCAACAGGACGCCCAAAAGCCTATTCTCACACAGTTTGTAAGCCTTGCGCTATCTAAGAGACGCTTGTAAACGAATGTCTTAAAACCAACAACCAAAAATGTTAAAGTAGTGATTATCAGCACTTATTGTTTCGCCAAACCAAGAAAAATGCGTATCTTTGCAGCCGTAAACCTCACGGGGCGGACACTTATAAGGTCTATTTTAGACACAAATTGTCCCTCGTGCATTTGCCGAATTTACGGTGCGTGAAGTTAGACAAGTTGAGGCAGATTTGAGGCCGATAGTGATTGCATAATGAAACTCTTTACCTCCTGTTCTTTTCGACTTGTTATAAGTTCACCCCTCCCGTTCAAACCATGGTGCGGCACAGGCAGTATGGCTAAGCTGCCACAGCACAAGCATCGTCGGCAATCCTCGTGGCAAAACAAAACAAATGACTATTAAACAAGTATTATTAGCATCACTCGTAACATTCGCATTCACCACTAACGCCCATGCCCAACAGCACGGCAAGGCATCTTTCTACAGCAACCGCGCTCACGGACATCGCACTAGCGATGGCTCGCGCTATCACAAAGACAGTTTAACTTGCGCCCACCGCACCCTTCCCTTTGGCACCTTGATTAAGGTAACAAACAAGACAAACGGAAAGGAAGTGATCGTTCGCGTAACCGATCGTGGCCCCTACGCTGCTGGTCGCGTGGTAGACCTCTCAATGGCTGCCGCTCGCGAATTGGGAATGGTCAACCAAGGCATCGCAGCTGTCAAACTTGAACCCATTGGCAATGTCGGCGGACAGGATACAAAAGCCGCGCCCTACATTCCCGAAGTTAAATATCTCGACCCCGCCACTGGTCGCTTCTACACCATGGAGGAATGGAAGACGCGTGGCGAAAGCGTGCGTCAGCAACACATGGCTGAACTTCGCAAGAAGCAACAACCGCGCTACAAAATTCTCAACACAAAGCTAACTGCTAAAAAAGGTAAGTAATCCTCTCTTTTATTACCTTACAACATAAACTAAACTTCAAAGACTTGTCAAGTCCCCATTGCTCTAACAAAAGCAATGGGGACTTGGCAAGTCTTTTTTTTTGTAGTATAAATCGTTGTATGTGAATAAAAAAGGTGCAGAGTTTAATACCACATGAAAAATAATTACTATTTTTGCACGTTTCTTATAAGATAATAAAAAACAACAATCATAATAACAATCAGATGAACGTGATAACGAAAACCGTTTCGTTGCCTGACGGACGCACCATCAGCATCGAAACAGGAAAGTTGGCCAAGCAAGCTGACGGCGCAGTAATGTTGCGCATGAACAACACTATGCTTTTGGCCACCGTTTGTGCTGCAAAGACAGCTCAGCCCGGCACAGACTTTATGCCCTTACAGTGCGATTACAAAGAAAAATATAGTGCAGCAGGTCGTTTCCCTGGTGGCTTCACTAAGCGCGAAGGCCGTGCAGGCGATTACGAAATCTTGACTTCTCGCCTTGTTGACCGTGCATTGCGTCCCCTCTTCCCTTCTGACTACCACTGCGAGGTATACGTTAACATCACGCTCTTCTCTGCTGATGGCGTTGACATGCCCGACGCATTGGCTGGTTTCGCTGCTTCAGCAGCCTTGGCTGCCAGCGACATTCCCTTCGAAGGCCCAATCTCTGAGGTTCGCGTAGCTCGCATCAATGGCGAATACGTAGTTAACCCTACCTACGAACAACTCAAGCACGCTGACATGGACATCATGGTAGGTGCTACGGAAGAGAACATCATGATGGTAGAAGGCGAAATGGACGAAGTGCCCGAAAGCGCACTGCTCGAAGCTCTCAAGGTCGCTCACGAGGCCATTAAGCCTATGTGTCAATTGCAAAAGGAACTCTCTAAGGAACTCGGCACGGACGTTAAGCGCGAATATGATGACGAGGTAAATGATGAAGAGCTCCGTCAGCAAGTTAAAGACGAATGCTACCAGCCCGCTTACGCCATCGCCGAAGCTGGCGACCACGATAAGCACCAACGCGAAGACGCCTTCACACAAATTCGTGAAGACTTCAAGGAACGTTACGCTGCGGCTCACCCCGAACTCTCTGCCGATGAGTTGGAAGAGAAGAATGCCATGGTTGACCGCTACTACCACGACGTAGAGCGCGACGCTATGCGCCGTTGCATCTTAGACGAGGGCAAGCGTCTCGATGGTCGTAAGACTACCGACATTCGTCCTATCTGGTGTGAAGTATCACCCCTCCCCATGCCTCACGGCTCAGCTATCTTCACCCGTGGTGAAACACAAGCTTTGGCCACTGCTACACTCGGTACGAAGTTAGACGAGAAGATGGTGGACGACGTGCTTGACAAGAGCTACATGCGCTTCTTGTTACACTACAATTTCCCTCCCTTCTCTACAGGCGAAGCTAAGGCACAACGCGGTGTAGGTCGTCGTGAAATCGGTCACGGCCACTTAGCATGGCGCGCCCTCAAGGGCCAAATTCCTGCAGACTATCCCTACACTGTACGCGTAGTAAGTGACATTCTTGAGTCAAATGGTTCTTCATCAATGGCTACAGTTTGCGCTGGTACGCTCGCTCTTATGGACGCTGGTGTGCCCATCAAGGCTCCTGTAAGTGGTATCGCAATGGGACTGATTAAGAATCCTGGCGAAGAGAAGTACGCTGTATTGAGCGACATTCTTGGTGATGAAGACCACTTAGGCGATATGGACTTTAAGACTACGGGTACTGCTAAGGGTCTTACTGCCACTCAAATGGATATTAAGTGCGATGGCCTTTCATACGAAATCCTTGAAAAGGCCCTTGCACAAGCTAAACAAGCACGTGAACACATCTTGGGCAAGATCCTTGAAACGATGCCCGCTCCCCGTGCAGAACTCAAACCTCACGTACCTCGCATTGAAGCCTTCGATATTCCTAAAGAATTTATCGGAGCCGTTATTGGCCCGGGCGGTAAGATCATCCAGGGAATGCAAGAAGATACGGGTGCAACTATCACAATCGAAGAGGCTGACGGCGTAGGCAAGATTCAAGTATCAGGTCCTAACAAAGATAGCATCGACGCTGCTGTAGCTAAGATTCGTGCAATCGTAGCCATTCCTGAAGTAGGCGAAGTTTACGACGCTAAGGTAGTAAGCATTATGCCTTACGGTTGCTTCGTAGAGTTCATGCCAGGTAAGGAAGGTTTGCTCCACATCTCAGAGATTGCTTGGAAGCGTCTTGAGTCAGTTGAAGAAGCTGGCATTAAGGAAGGCGATACCATTCAAGTGAAGCTCCTCGAGATTGATGAGAAGACGGGTAAGTTCCGACTCTCACACCGCGTATTGGAGGAGAAGCCCGAAGGCTGGGAAGAACGTCCCGCACGTCGTCCACGCCGCGAAGGTGGCGCTGAAGGCGGTCACGCTCCTCGTCGTCCTCGTCGCGATTAATCATCGCGAAACTTTCCCTTTCTGAAAATATTGAATGAAAGAAAGCCATAGTTGCTTGAAATCCCCTTGCACCCCACACGGGGTGACAAGGGGATTTCTTTCTTACTAAAAAACGAACATTACCGATAAGCTGCAATTTAGCCTCACCCCTAACCCTACTTTCACCCCCTTGATATTGTAACTCTTGTTGTTATGGGTAAATCCAATCATTAGAGGTTAACATTGTGTCCTACAAATTTGTAATTTCATAAAGAGCGTATGTTTGAACTTTAGCGCATCATAGATTTCTGGCTCTGTAACGAATCGTGTGGGTATACTGCAATTTGTCGCTTAGCGCGAGAACATATATAACATACACTTTATTAAATAGGGTGTTCTGTTCTGTGTTCCAATTTTCGAGCTAAAAAGAAGCTTGTACTTCTTATAACATTATGAGAATCAGATATTATGCAAGCAACGAATGCACCCTCAATTATACATCGCTATTTTATGATTAAAAATTAATCCATTTCAAATACGTAACACTTTAAATATCAAAGCTTTGGAATTATATTGTAATATCAAAAAGTGAAACATAGAACTGGACACTCTAATAAATAACTAAAATTTCCCACTATGGCTTTATAGGGTGGAAGACTTTAGTTAAAAATGTCACAAAACTTTTCTTTTTTGAAGTTTCTATTTATAGTTAATAGTGTTACTTTTACACGCTGCTAGAAGTTTCTGCGCTTCATTCTTTATCATTTCAACCTCATTACTTTCAACTTTTATTTTCTTTACAACGATTTGCTTCGCAATGTTTCGGGCCTGTATGGTATCACCTTTTTGCATATAGGTTTGCATTAAGCCATAAAGCGGCATGAAGCGATTAGGCACCATAAAGTGTGCCTTTGTAAAAGCATCTTCAGCTGAAGCATAATGATGCAATGTTAAAGCATTGTCAGCGTGTAACAACTGTGTGTCATAAGTGTTGATTTTATGTTGTAATGTAATATATAAAGAGTCGCTTTTTGAAGTATTTCCACTTAAATTGCAAACTACTGCATAAGCATAAGCAAACTGTGGATAATGATAAAGGTGGGGATATAAGTTAGTGTATGCCGCTATCGTTCCTTTATCATCGATGTCAGTCTTATACAACATGAGCCACCTATGTTCATAATACAACCTATGCGCTGATAATGCTATAAAAGCTATACACATAAAATGCACAAGTAGTATTTGTATACGTGTCAGTGAAATAGACTTAGTGCGTTGCATTATAGCACATGATGCAACAATAATAATAGAAACTGTTGCATAATAAGTTGGATAAGAAAAGAGGGCTATTACCAACCAAACAATTATAACACTAATAAATAGTTTCTTGTTTGAGGTTGAGGTGTTGCGATAGCTCCAATACATAAATACTAAAAATGAAGCACAACCTATAAATCCATAGCGTACAACGATACCTAATGGTTCACAAAATGAATGTGTAACATCATCGGCAAGCCAACTTTGATACTCATCGTTAAATGATGACAATATATTAGCCTGATTGGGCATATAGTGGGCTAATATCGCATTGCTACCCCATCCCCACCAAGTTGACTGTGTACACATTTCGACCAATGTTTGCCAGATAAGCAAACGGCCATTAGCCGAATCGATTTTAGATATGTATAGTCCACTTATACATAATATCAAAACAATAATAATGCACATGATATGCGCTATTTTGTGCCTTTTAGCTTTTATATAGCATTTTAAATTGGGGGCATAGTAATAGATAAAAAAAACGACAAGTGCCAATATACAACACCTCGATTGAATACAAATTATTGCTGCCATATATACAACACAGCATATAACACATAATAGTTTGCTGCGCTCAAATTGTATGACAAAGGGTATGGAAAGTGCTATAGTAGATGCATAGCCAATAGGATTGTCAAATAATTGAATATTGGTAATTCTCAAGTAATTGAGTAAAACGACAATAGAGGTAAAGAACGAAAATAGTGATAAGGCTTTGCTCCAAACGTAAAATTTAACTTGAAAAGCTAAAATAGCCATTAAACAAAGCGACAGCAATTTTGCCACCACATTGAATGAAAGACTATGATTAAAAACATCACTTATGATGCACATAAGGAAGCATAAAGCAAATGCTATCACTACTTTATTGTTAGCTACAAAGCAAATATTCCTTTTAAAGTACATAATTGCGAAAGCACTAATAGTAATACTTGACAATCGCAATCCCCAATCAGTTAATCCTTCCTCATCAGATATTAAGACGCCAGTACTGAGTAATAGCAGAGTAAAACAAGCAAAGATATTAATTATAGTGTGAAAAAGGGGCGTTTCTTGCTCTGATATACAGTCACTTTCTCTTATTCTTTCAATAGCCATGCGTGTGGAAATTCAATATTACCTTGTTTATTTAGCATAAAAGGCAACTCTTCGCTGCCTGCATCCTTATCGCTCAACCAATATAGTTGGTTTGTTTTCAACTTTACCCCTTCTATTTCATCAGAAAAAGGCTGAAAGACATTACATATTCTCCAACCAGCAGCAGTCCACATTCTTAGAACATATTGATGATTTTTGCGTATATGATTATCTTCGTTTTTTACCATAAAACGTAGCCCTTCCACCCATTGAGGATTTTGCAAATTAAGTGTCACATTAGGCCATACATCAGGAGCTGTTTGTACATTCCCGTCATACTCAGCTTTCCATTTACATTTTTCCAAAGGCTCGTCATAAATGCGTACATACGCCTTTAAACTATCTATATCTATTGGAATCGTATTGGTATAACAATGTGAAGCACGTGTAAGAAATTGTACTTCAGACAGTAGTAAATGTGGATCGGACGATGGCGCGCAAATACGATAATAACGATATGCTTGTTGGGGGTGAAATAGTAGTGTGTGCCACGCGTCATCAGGTGCCTTGATTATTGTAGCTAAAGTGTCAGATTGTGCAAAATCGGATTGATTTGAAGCTATAATACAAGTACCTACGACTCGTTTTGCTAAAACTAACATAGAGGGCTTTCGTGGAAATTTATGTGTAAGTTTTACATTGTTCACCAGACGTTGCTTTTCATTGTTAAAAAGAGGAATAAAGCATTTATCGTTCGAACATATTAATGGTTGACTGGTATCAGTTAGCTTAAATGGAATTCCAAAAGGCTGTATTTGTCCAGTGTCTGTCATAAAAACGGGGAAATAGATATTATTAACAACTACATTGTCAAATGTGATTTTTCTAGACTTGTGATCGATTATGCCCCATGTAACAGCGGTTAATCCTCCTTGCGAAGTAAACGAAGCTAAATAGGCCAACTTTCTACTATGGGGGATGATCGTGTCGTAGGGTAATTCTAAACGTGTTACTTGCGTATAGTTTCGCGTGACATCTTCAATATAAGCATCATTCAATTCAGTAGGAATCGGTTCCCCTTTAGCACAAAGTGTTGCTGCATTATTTACCTGATTGTAATGATAGCGGTAAATATTTAAGCATGAATTAAAACGATGCTCGTTAGGTTGCGCTACTTCTGTCTCTGGACTAAACGATAGCCATTCATTGTTCTTTTGCCAATTATTCATTTTGTCGACAGAAGGAATAACGAGATCGTAGTGCTGCCCAGCCCAAAGCTTATATGCCATATTAAATTCCACTGCTGCGGGCCAACCGCATGCTCGATAAATAATAGCAGCATAATTTGCTTTGTCAATGCAATCATGAAAGTCGCCAGTGAAAAACATTTCTTTCCAACCCATTGTGCTTTCAAAAGGATAAGTCCCACCAAAGTGGCGCAGCCACCAAGTAGCGCGATTGTAGCGTTCGGATAAGGACTTTATGTTTTGCGTCGTATCAGCCATTATGTATTTTGAATATATACGGCCTATAGTTTCATTATCAACAACAAGAGGATAATCTGTAATAGGGCGGAATGAAAGTACATAGTCAAAGAAGTCGTTTAAAGACAATTGTCTCAGACGCAAGTTTTTTTCTCGTAAGGCAAAGGCATAATCTATTTGTCGTTTAAGAAATGTCCCATCTAATGTTTTAATATCAAGTAGTTCGCATTCCTCTACATATGGTTCTTTTAATTGCCATTGTGCTATTTGATTAGCCGATTCTTTTGCTGCATTCTTTATTGCTGCATGTAGGGGATTACTTTCTTGCGCATCTGCTGTGGTATTCTTTATTAGTGTGTAATAGTTATTGTCAGAATGAGTAATGATGCTATCAACACGTGAGTCATACGATATAATCTTACCTGCTTGAGCATGATGTGCCATGCCTTTAATAAGGTACAAAGCTGCGGCATAGCGTTCTTTATCAGTTTTATAAGATTGCAATAATTTTTCTAATGAACGTCTATTATTGCCTGCTAACTTTAGGCATATCTCTACATCATTTGTAAAAATGTTTTGAGCACAAAGGATGAAGGGGGATAGTAAGAATATAAGTAGGAGTCTTGCTTTCATATACATTAATAATTATCCCCTTGTACTCTCATTAAAGCGGAGTACGAGGGGAGAATGAGCAGTTGTTCAATTAGTCTTCAACCATAAAAGTTGCTGCATAACATTCCATTCCTTTTTGAATGGTGATGGTGTATTCGCCACCCTCTACCACAGGCAAAGGTAAAACAATGTCTTCGCCACTTTTATGTGCATAATGGTTAAAATACAAGACGGTTGCATTACATGCTATAGTAATATTGACATCTTGATAAGTGTTATCATCAAACGATAAGAGAACATTACCTTTGCATATATTGGCATGTACATTGGAGACAATCAAACCCTTTGAACGATGAGGTAAAGGTCGATTATTGTGATCCATTTCTAACTTTTTAAAAAAAATACTACCATTATTAATTGGTAAGGAAAATGCATGAATAGCGCAAATCGCAGTTGTAAGTAAAATCATTTTTATGGTTTTTTGTTGGTGCAAAGGTAAATGATTGTTCACAAACTTACAACTGACTGTGACAAACACAAAATCATTAAATGGTTGTATATCAATTCATTATGAAAAATTGACAGGCTAAAAAGACCTAAGAATGTCACAAAAATATTGTAATTCTTTCTTGTCGTTAAGCTTGTTAATGACCCTACTTTTTGATTTTCTAAAAGAGTCATTTGATAAAGACAAAGTAAACATTAGTTGCTCTTTTGAAAAGTTTAATCGTATGAGTGAGCAAAAAATTTGTTCTTGTAATGTCGTATATGGTTCAATTTTGCTCACAAAATCGCTATCTATGAGTTTATAACATAAAAAGAATTTTTTTCTATCTTGATATTCAGATAGAACATAGTCCTTTTCATAACATACAAATTGCATAATTTGCAAGCCTTGTTTAATATTATCTAAGTATTTGTTGTACTCCTTAGATACTAATTTAAATTCATATTCCTTATGAACTAACTTTTCGCTTAACTCATTAAAAGCCCTTTGTTTTTCTTCTAACGTGCACTTGACAATATTGCTTTCAGCAATCATTTTATCTAAATTTTTCTTTTGTTCTTTACTTTTTTTCTTTCTCTTGTGAAGAATGACAAAAAAGACAATTAGCAGAACAATTCCAGATACGAAACATGTGTGAAGTAAATTTGTATTTTGCTTTGCCATATTACTCTTTTCAATGTCATACTGAAATGAGTGTTGCAAACTATCAACTCTGTACGTTATAGTCTGAGATTTTACTCTATAATTAAGACTATCTAACTTGTTTGAATATAAATAAGCAGTTTTGATATCACCATTCTTTTTAGCTTCGTCTTTAAATAAGGTATAGATTTCTTCTTTTAGCTCGTCATCATTTGTATCTTTCAATCTATTCCATAAATTAAACGCGTTCGCTTTATCTTTTTTTCTAACTGCGATTTTTAATAAACCAAAATAAGCCATATCATTATTAGAATCATAAGATAAAGCTTTTTGGTAGAATATATTAGCTTTATTTATATCTGTATCAACATAAAAGTTTCCTAAATTACTATATACTGTTGATTTACTATCACCGTCAATAATGTATTTTACATTATAAAGTATTGAATCTATATAAAGTGATTCGTTCTGTTTATGTCCTAATGCTCTATAAGCAATAGCTAAACCAGAATAGCAACAACCTAATAAGTCGTAGTCATGTAAAACCTTGGCTAACGCGATAGCTCTTTTTTCGTATGCCAAATGTTTATTATAATTTTTACTTTTAAAGTATATGGTAGCCATAGAGCTGTAGATTCTTCTAACTAAAAAAGAATCTTTTACCACATTATATAAGTTTTCAGCCCTTTTAAAATCAAGCAAACTTGTTTCTAATTTTCCTTTGTTATCGTAATTTACTTCACCACGATAAAAGTATGCTTTTTGTAAAAGTGGATAATTTTGTTCCTTTTCATAAAATTGAACAGGAAAATTGAGAACAGAAGTGGGTTGTTTCTCATAGCTCTTGTAGGTTATGATACTTTTCAGTAACACGTAGTATGCGCTATCTGCAACATTATGTAAAGATTTGGGGTGTATAGATAGTACAATTTCTTTTGCAGAATCAAGATTTGTTTCTAACAAACTATCAGCTTCGCACAATTTCTTGTTTGTTTGTGTTTGGCATCCTATTAATGCGAGGATTATAGTGAACAGAAATACGATATGTTTATTTTCTTTGTTCATACTAAGAGAAATTATGTTTTAATGCAAAGGTATAAAAAAGGATAAAAGTAAAATGTTTAAAAGTGATTTTTGTTGAACGATTATTGTGACTTGCTTTTACGGGTATATTTCATCTTATGACGGCAGTTTTGGGCTAGTTCTCTAGTCAAATCATTACGAATCAACTTATATATTGTCTCGTAATATATGAAAATGTCCTCCTTGATGACTAAATAGCCAGATATTTGCTTAGGAGACCATTGCTCTTCCTTGATATATTGCTTTACGCACCAAATAATCTCTGCACTTGTTGCACGATTCCCCAGAGAGCGGTGTTTACGGCTCTCTGCACTATCCTACGCTTTGTTCCATACGTATTTGTTGTTACGTGTTGAATTGCGCTTTACTTCACGACTGATGGTTGAGGTTGACACTCCGATAGTCTGAGCAATGGCTTTGTAACTTTCTTTTGTATTCCCAAATAAATTGCGTATCTTTGCTCATAGGTTAAATGTTTGTACATAGCAATACAAATTTAATTCATCTATTGAGGAAGGCAAAGGCTTTCCTCTTTTTTGTTTGTACTGCTAGTCAACTCTATTTTTTAGCAGCCATTCTATCTTGAATCTATAATGATTATTGTGACATTTAAAGCCTATTTATGGGGTGTTAGTTTAATGATAAACACTGATAATCAGCAACTTGTAAATTTTCTAAATGTCACAGGAGATTAACTAATAATAAAATTGCTTCCATTTTATTCATAACTTTGCAAACGAAAAAAAATTATTATTCACTTAATTACACAAACAATGAAAACAAAAATCATTACTTTTGTCGCAACACTATTATGTCTTACGACAACGTTGATCTCATGCTCGTCTGACGAGGTAGATGAGGCACAGGGCAACAAGAAAGAATTGTTGCTAAAAAAGAGCAAAGAGTTTGCTAAAAAGTACGGCGTTGAGATGGAGCTGAACGAAGATAGCCTTGACGTTATGGCTCACACACTCACAGTCGAACAAATGGAAAAGGACTATCAAGAGTGGGCCGAGGCTGCCCCAATTCGTATTGAAGTATCTGCTCCTACTAATAACAACTCTAAAAAGTCAAAGAATGGTATCAAACTTGCCAAACGCATTAAAGGGGCTGAATACATAGGCTTTAATAAGTGGAAGTTTAATTGCCATTTTGAAAGCAATGAATCATTCTCTGGTACTTTTGAATTATATACAAATAGCCAAGTTGGTGAACTGTATATGTCATGGGGAGATAAAGTTTGTCAAGGAACTATGAATGTAGTTCCTGGCGGATACCTTAATAGTGCCAATGATTATGATTTTCTAACCCATGGCAATATTTATTATCCTACATCATACTATAGAAAGAGAAGTACAGCTACTGGCTATTTTAGTTCAAAAGAAGGCAATTACATTCTAATTTCAGGCAGATAAAACAAATTCGCATTCAATCCTAATTGAGATAGGAACTACGTTGGGACGGGGTATAGCCTCGCCCCAATATATCTCATTTTCCGAATCACCCTATTAAACAATTTAATACCATGAAAAAATATATCGCTGTATTGTGTTGTTTACTTTCGGTGCTAAGCATACAAGCACAAGATGGAAGTAGACAAAAAGACGTTGAAACACTTTTTGAATGGTTTAAGAAGGCATCGGGTTTTGACCGCAACTATCCACGTGAAAAGGTATATCTACACATGGACAATACATCGTATATGGCAAACGATACACTGTGGTATAAGGCTTATGTGGTACGCGCTTCCAGTCTACTTCCTACCGATGTGAGTAGGGTGCTCTATGTTGACCTATTGAATGCCGACGGACAAGAGATGGAGCGCCAAATGTTGCACATTGACTCTTTAGGACAGGCTGATGGCGCTTTTGTACTAAAACAGCCCATTCGCGCTGGCTACTATGAAGTGCGCGCCTATACCCGAGCCATGACTAATTGGGAGGGATATTTTTCACGCATTGTGCCTATATTTGAAAGCCATAATCCACAAAAGGCTGAACACACACTTGCCTCTGGCGATGCTTCACAACTCACCCTACCCAGTCCGCGCCGTCACGATAAGGTGACGTTAGGCGCTCCGCGCCCTTACATCATGGGGAATAAGAGTGAGCGAGTGCTCACGTTCTACCCCGAAGGGGGCGCACGAGCAAAAGGCATTGCACAACGCATTGCTTACGAACTAACGGACGGACGCGGAACGCCTGCTGACGATACACTACAACTTTATAACCAACAGAGACAACTATTAGCTACCTTTGCGCCCTTATATGCTGGGCGAGGATATTTTATACTACCAGATAATTTAAATGGAGGTTACGTTAGTATTAAAGGAGAGAAAAAACAATTTACCCTACCCACAGCTACAACCAACTACGGCTTGCGTGCGCAACAAGCAGAGGACGGACTTTCATTAATTATATTGGCTAACGATTCTGTATGCCAACAGAGTAACCTATTAGGGGTGGCAGTACTCTCACGCGAGAAGGTCTGTTATTTTGACACATTGACGGTCAACGAGAATGAAACGGAACTCTTCATTCCTCGCAAAGCCTTGCGTGGAGGAGTCAATCGCGTTGAACTATACGATGTGAGCGGCCATAGTCAAGCCACGCGCTTGGTATGGGTTGCGCCCAATCAGGAGGAGAACCGCTGCCTAAATGTGCACCTTGAACAAAACGAGAAGATATATGCTCCCTTTAGTCCAGCCATCGTAACTATCGACTTGCATGACAAGGCCAATCGCCCCGTGTCAACTACGCTCTCAATAGCCGTGCGCGACGGTGGTAGCAACATAACCGACACGCGTGACGGAGGACTGGAGGCCAACCTATTATTAACATCAGAGTTGCGCGGCTATGTGGCACGTCCGGACCTTTATTTTGAAAAAGACGATGCCGCCCACCGCCAAATGCTCGACCTCTTGCTCATGGTGCAAGGTTGGCAAGCGAATCAATTTAGTGTAATGTGTGGAGCTGAGCCTTTCACTTTGCAGCAACCTATAGAGGAACACCCCATATTGCGCGGCCGCCTATTTGCCGACAATGCTCGCCAAAAGCCACGTGCTAACTATCAACTTAACATGTTGGCCTACTCGCTCGATGGACAGACCATGCAGGGCAAGACGCGTACCGATAAGGACGGCCGCTTCGCATTTGAGAATAATGCTCCCTTTAAGGGCAACTTCTATGCCCAATTCTCACAATCCTCTGATACAGGCAAGAAGTCATGGAGTCGCCTCTCGATAGACCAATGGTTTGCACCTCAGCCGCGTGCCTTTACGGCTCAGAGTTTAGCCTTAAACATTCCACTCGTCCAAGATAGTTTGGTCACTTATCAACGCTTAGGAGAGCCCGAAACCTTTGCGTGGCGCGATACCATTCCACGCACTTTGCCTTCAAAGCTCAACGAAGCAAAGGTAACAATCAGAGGTAAATATCATGGCCTTACAGGTACGCGTTACACTTGGTTAGGAGGCGAAAACAAAGGATTGGATCGCAGCACAGTATATTATAACGTTGCCCAAATCATGCAACGCCTCAAGGACGAAGGAAAGCCGCTGCCCGACTTGGGCGAATTGCTGCCTATGCTCGACAATCACTTCTCGGTACAATTGTATGGTTTGTATCGAAAAAATGGCTCATTTGAAGAAGACGAAGCTGATAACGAAAAAGATGGTGACGAAAAGCCTGAATTTACTACTGGCGGTGATCATTTCGGTGGGCTCAACTCTGAAGCACAACCAACAGCGCGGAAAAGAAATGACATCCATTTAGAAGTAGACAAAAAGAAGGCGCAAAAAGTCATGATGAAGAAAATGTATGAAGCGCCTCACGTTAATTACAATGCCAACTACGTAACGATGTTTATCAACAACTTGCCTTGGTATGAGAATTATTACCTTCGTTATCAAGATAACGTATTCATACAATCGGCCGAGGGGTATAAGAGCATCACTTTCGTGCCAAGCATTGTAAACGAAAATGCGGTGACAGGTAAAGATAAGCGTTTAGGACATAGTGATAAAGATTTACTCTATGTATACGAACAGCCCGACCTCTATCGGCAGCATTGCACACGCGGCCAAGATCAACGCATCTTACAAGGCTTTGCTTCACACCCTCAATTCTACTCTCCCGACTATCGTCGCTTCGATTTACCGTCAGACAATGATGTGCGTCGCACGCTTTATTGGAATCCTGCGGTAAAGACTGACAAGGACGGCAAGGCACACGTACTCTTCTTCACCAATTCACGCCCCGAGCAGTGGCTCGATATCAGTGTGCGTGGTGTGAGCCAAGATGGAGGGGTGGTGGAGAGTAACTGATAAACTGCAATTTGTCGAATAGAACAAGAATAAACATTAATGAAATAATTAATGTTCAATTAATAATAATTAATGTTCAAAACAAAGCGCAAAGCGCATAACATAAATAGTTAACGTTTAAGTTTAGGCGCACTTCGCGCATTGTTTTGAACATTAATTATCATTAATTGAACATTAATTATTTCATTAATTTTTTTGTTAATTATTCGTTAATGTTCATTCCTGTCTATTCGACAAATTGCAGTTTATCAACCCGATTCATTTAAGAATCATCTTTTTCTTGTAACTTTGCGCATTAAAAGAAACAAAAAAAGAGAAAATATAAAATATGAGTTTACAATGTGGCATTGTAGGCTTGCCCAACGTAGGTAAGTCAACCTTGTTCAACTGCCTAAGTAATGCCAAGGCACAATCAGCGAATTTCCCATTTTGTACCATTGAGCCAAATGTCGGCGTTATCACCGTTCCTGACGAACGATTGACAAAATTAGCCGAATTAGTTCACCCAGGACGCATCGTACCTACAACTGTCGAGATTGTTGACATAGCAGGCCTTGTCAAAGGTGCTTCAAAAGGCGAAGGATTGGGCAACCAATTCTTGGGCAACATTCGTGAGACTGATGCTATTATCCACGTGTTACGTTGCTTTGACGATGGCAACGTGGTACACGTAGACGGCAGCGTAGACCCTGTACGTGATAAAGAAATTATTGACACTGAGTTACAGCTCAAAGATCTTGAGACAGTTGAGAACCGTATCAAGCGCGTTGAAAAAATAGCCAAAGTTGGTGGTGATAAAAATGCTAAAGTAGAATACGAAGTACTATTGGCCTATAAAGCAGCCCTCGAAGAGGGAAAGAGTGCACGTAGCGTCTCATTCGAATCGTTAGAAGAGCAAAAGGCAGCTAAAGGACTTTTCTTGCTTACCTCTAAACCTGTACTCTACGTTTGCAACGTAGACGAAGCCTCAGCAGCTAAAGGCAATCACTACGTTGACGAAGTACGCGAAGCTGTTAAAGAAGAGGGAGCTGAAGTATTAGTACTTGCCGCACAAACCGAGGCTGACATTGCAGAACTCGAGACCTACGAAGAGCGCCAAATGTTCCTGCAAGACGTAGGACTTGAAGAAAGTGGCTGCAACCGCTTGATTAAGGCCGCCTACCATATGCTCAACTTACAGACATTCATCACCGCAGGTGAAATGGAAGTGAAGGCATGGACATTCCACAAGGGTTGGAAAGCACCACAATGTGCTGGCGTTATCCACACAGACTTTGAGAAAGGTTTCATTCGCGCTGAAGTAATCAAGTACGACGACTACATTCGTTTAGGTTCTGAATCCGCTGTTCGCGAAGCAGGCCTTTTACACGTAGAGGGTAAAGAATATGAAGTGCAAGACGGCGACATTATGCACTTCAGATTTAACGTGTAACTCTTTTTTGTTGACGAGTTGACAAGTTAACGAGCAAATAACCAAACTCGTCAACAAAAGAACAAGCTTACTTGTTAACTCGTCAACCTGTTAACTCGTTGACAAAAAATCAGTTTAAAGGGAAATGACCATTTGGAATCCTTCAATCGTAGCTTTTAGCATAGGTCCGCTCGAAGTGCGTTGGTACTCACTATGTTGGTGTATTGGACTGGCTTTGGCCTATATCGTTGTGTATAAACTTTACAAGCAGCAACGCATACCGCAAGAGAAATTCGATCCACTCTTTCTCTTCTGCTTTGTTGGCATATTAGTGGGTGCGCGCTTGGGACACTGCCTACTATACGAACCTGCCTATTTCCTAAGCCACCCACTTGAAATGGTGTTACCCATACACAAGCTGGCCGACGGAACGTGGAAGTTTACGGGCTATGCTGGCCTTGCATCACATGGTGGAACGCTCGGACTTATGATAGCCCTTTGGCTTTACGTGCGCAAGACGGGAGTTAAGCTCCTCACCGTACTTGACAACATAGCCATTGCTACCCCCATCACCGCCTGCTTCATTCGATTAGGCAACCTGATGAACTCCGAGATTGTAGGTAAATTCACGGGATCGGACGTGGGATTCGTATTTGTTCACCTTAACGAAACGCAACCACGTTACCCTGCCCAACTATACGAAGCCATTGCATACTTCCTATTTTTTGTAATAGGTGTAGCGCTTTACTTCCGTATGAAGAATAAGGTCGGCACAGGCTTTTTCTTTGGTTATTGCTTAGCCACTATCTTTGTATTCCGCTTCTTTGTTGAATACTTTAAGGAAGTGCAAGAACCATGGGAACTGCACATGCAACAACTCATTGGTTTAGATCAGGGTCAACTACTTAGCATTCCTTTCGTGGTATTAGGCCTATATTGCATGCTGCGAAAGAAAAAGTAACTATTATAAAAGAGCAAAATAAATTGATTAAAGGGTGTTCTATAGCAAATGCATAGAACGCCCTTTAATGTTTTGGCATTTTGGAAACAATACCATATATTTGCACCTTATAGCAACAGAATAAATAAAAAGAAATATGAAATTTTCAGTAGCCAATCCTATATACGATTCTGTATTCAAATTCTTAATGGAAGACGAGCGTATAGCTAAGACCGTACTATCAGCCTTGCTTAAGAAGGAAGTAGTAAGCGTTGAAATGCGTCGGCATGAACACCCTAATATAACACGCGACAATATTTCAATGTTCCGTATAGACTTTGCCGCAAGAGTGATGCAAGATGATGGATCGACACGCTTAGTACTTATTGAATTGCAAAAGACCTGGTTGAGTACCGAAACGCTTCGTTTCCGCCGCTATCTTGCAGCACAATATAATGCAGAAGAAAACATGCTGAAAGAGAGCAATTCCGAAGCAGGCCCTTATGCTATACCCATGATTGCAATCTATCTGTTAGGTCACCGCATTGGCGACATTGATAAAGCCGTTGTGTATGTAAATCATAAAGCCCTCGACTACGACGGAAAAGAAATTGAAAACGGAGAGAACGATCCCTTTATCAATAGCCTTACACACGATAGCATCATCGTACAGATACCTTTGCTACATGGAAAGATTAACAACAAACTTGATCGTGTACTCAGTGTGTTCGACCAATCACAACGAGATGATAGCAATCAACACATCGTTCGCCTTGACATAAACAACTACGAAGGCGATTCTGAACTCATGCATCTTGTTCATCGATTAGGACTTGCTGCCATGAACGCAAGCGTAAGACAAGAAATGGATGATGAAGACGAATTCTTTTCTGCCATAGAATCTCGTGATACGCAACTAATGCAGATGAATAAAAGACTTTCTGAAACGACTTCACAACTGAATGAAACGACTTCACAGCTGAATGAAACGACTTCACAACTGAATGAAACGACAGCTCAATTAAAAGCTGTTGTCGAAGTCATGCTACAGAATGGCATGAGTGTAGAAACTATTGCAAATACCATCAATAAAAGTGCTGATGATGTAAAAGACCTATTAAAGTCTTAACAAGCCACCTCAGATTATGTCCCATTCTTAAAATATACTTAATCAGCTAACAAAAGATGACTAATAAGGTAAGTGTATAAGTATAAAATGCTTACCTTTGCTCATAGTCTTGTTAAGAAATCATACACTATCATTATAAAAATGCAAAACAAATTATTATTTGGAGTGTTGGCCGGAACGTTAGCACTCACTTCGTGTAATAATAAATTAGGATCGCTCTCAGCCGACAACTTTACCGTTACGCCTTCTCCACTTGAAGCTGTAAGTGGCAAAGTACCTTTCGATATTAACGGCCGCTTTCCCGAAAAGTACATGAAAAAGAAAGCGGTATTGAAACTCAAGCCCGTCATTCGTTATGCAGGCAAAGTCGCAGACCAAGCACAATATGCAGCTTTCCAGGGCGAAAAAGTACAAGGTAACGATCAAGAAATTTCATACAAGTTAGGTGGAAACTTTAGCAATCGCTACAACTTCACCTTCGAACCTGGTATGGAAAAGAGCGAACTCTGGCTTGAATTTGATGGTCAAGTAGGCAAAAAGAAAGCCAACGTGCCTGCAGTAAAGATTGCCGATGGTGTATTGGCTACTTCAGAATTGCTGAAGAGTACCGTAACCTCTGCTCACACACAAACTGCTGCCGACAAATACCAATATGCTATCAAGCAAACCAAACAAGCACAGATTAAATATCTAATTAATCAAGCCAACATTCGCAATAGTGAGTTAAAGAGCACCTCTGTGCAAGACTTTATCAAAACACTGAGAGAGATTAAGGCCGACCAAAAGGGCTATATGCTCGACAACATCGAAGTGTCTGCTTATGCCTCACCCGATGGTGGCATGAAGCTCAATACAGCTTTAGCTCAAAATCGTGAAAAGACCTCTAAAGGCTACGTAGGTAAGCAACTCAAAGCCGCTAAACTCGACGCTGATGTTGACTCAAAATACACTGCCGAAGACTGGGAAGGCTTTAAAGAGTTGGTAAGCCAATCAAACATTCAAGACAAGGACATCATTCTTCGCGTACTCTCTATGTATGAAGACCCTGAAGAACGCGAGCAACAGATACGCAATCTCTCAGCTGGTTACAAAGAGTTAGCAGACGAGATCCTCCCCGAATTGCGTCGTGCCCGCTTGACCATCAACTACAACTTAATTGGCCGCAGCGACGATGAAATCGAAGAACAATACAAAGCTGATGCCTCTAAGCTATCTGTTGAAGAGCTACTCTATGCAGCAACGCTGACTGAGGACATAGCCGAGCAAAAGGACATTTACACCAAAACGTCTACACTCTACCCAGACGATTATCGTGCCTACAACAACTTGGCAACATTAGCCTACCAACAAGGTGACTTGACAACAGCGAAGAACTATTTAGCACAAGTTCCTGCATCACAGGCCGATGCTCCCGAAGTAAATGCCAACTTAGCGCTCATCGCCATGGCCGAAGGCAACAATGAAGCTGCAAACAACTACTTGATGAAGGCTACCTCTACTGAGAACTACAACGAAGTTTTAGGCAATCTGCAAGTAGCTGCTGGCAACTATGCCAAGGCTGCCAATTGCCTCAAGGGCGTTAAAACGAATACTGCCGCTTTGGCTCAAATTCTGAATAAGGACTATACGTCAGCTGCCAACACATTAAAGGCCATAGCTCATCCAGATGCAACAACAAGCTATCTCAAGGCCATTGTTGCAGCACGCACTAATCAAGATGCTGCCGTAGTAAGCAACCTCAAAGACGCTTTTGCTAAGGATAGTTCTCTAAAGAAGCGCGCAGCTAACGACCTTGAATTCGTATCACTCTTCAACGACGCTGCTTTCCAAAGCATCGTGAAGTAAGACAAAAGTTTTATAAGCTCTATCACATTCCCTATTTATCCCCCTCTCCTTAAACAGAGAGGGGGATAAGTTATACCTTAAATATCCCTACCCCACATATTAGCATATATATATGTACAAAAGTCTCTTTTACACATTGAAGCCAATCCTTTCAAGACTTCCCTTCTTCATAAAAAGCAGCTTATCCTCTATTCTACGTGAGGAACAGGGAGTAGGAAAAATCGTCACCTTTCTATTATTCGTTTTTACATTATTTACCTCTTGTAGCCCTGATAAGTCACACATGCGCTTTGAGGGAACGCTCAACGGCATTAGCGATGCCGAATTTTACGTATATAGCGAAGACGGAGCCTTTGAAGGCATTGACACGGTACGCATAACCGACGGCAAATTTACCTATGAACGTCAACTCACTCATGCTGCTATCTTTACCCTACTCTACCCCAACTTCTCACAAAGCTATATCATTGCCGAACCAGGCAAGACTATCAAATTAAAAGGCGATGCCTCAACCATTAGCGAGGCCACCCTTAGCGGCACAGAACAGAATGAAAAATTATCCGACTTTCGTAAGAAGCATGCCAACGACGTAGCCACCAATCAACGCTTAGCCGCAGCACAGTTTGTGCGTGACAATGCCAAGTCCTTGGCCGCAGTGGCAGTCTTTCGCATGTACTTTGCTAACCAACAATCCACCGACCCACAAACGGCACTACAACTGCTTAAACTATTGAAACAAGCACAGCCCAAGGAAAGTGCAGTTATAAGCCTTGACCAATTCTTCCGACCCATTTTTCAGAATGGTGAAGGACAACTCTTGCCTGCGTTTACAGGACAAACGCTCGACGGTCGCAAAGTCTCATCTGCCGACTATCGCGGCAAAAATTTTATCATTGCCTTTACAGGAGCTTGGCAGAGCGATTCTCGTTCACTTTTAGTACAACTGCGTCGCAAACTACAGACGCTCAATGGCAAATGGTCTTGCCTTATTGTTTCACTTGATGTCGACCGCAACTTATTACGCTCCAATTTGCGTAACGACTCTATTACCTATCCTGTCATTTGCGACCGAAAAGCCTTCGACTCGCCTTTGATCAATCAATTAGGCGTACACTATGTGCCTTCATTGATGCTGATTAACGCCCAAGGGCGCATCATACAGCGCGATGTAACTCAAGTACCAGACGCAAGATTTTAATTCTTTTGTTGACGAGTTGATGGGATAACCAGTTGACGGGTAAGTTTCTCTTTCTCCATTTCATCAACCCATCAACAAAAAAGAAAAACTTACTCCTCAACTCATCAGTCCAAAGAAACCCCTCGTCAAACTAACAAAAACATATACGCTATGCTCTCCACCATTCATACATCAGCAGTTAACGGACTCACGGCAATGCCCGTCTTTTTAGAGGTGAATGCTACCACTTTGCCCGAACGACAGGAAAGTAAGCCTATTTTTATGATGGTGGGATTGCCCGACAACGCAGTACGCGAAAGTCGCCTACGTGTTGAAGCAGCCTTAGAGACAAGCCGCCTAACAATTCCGCACCAAAAGAAATATACGATCAACTTTGCTCCTGCTGATGTGCGCAAAGAAGGGTCAGGCTACGACCTTCCCTTAGCCATTGGTTTGTTAGTAGCTGCTAAAAAGTTGCAATGCGATGCTTTAAGCCGTTACGTTTTTGTGGGCGAATTAGGACTTGATGGTTCAATACGTCCCGTAAAGGGCGCACTATCTATTGCTATCAAAGCACGCGAGCAAGGCTTTGAAGCCCTATTTGTGCCTAAGGAAAACGAGCGTGAAGCTGCTGTCGTCAACAAGCTCAAAGTATATGGTGTGAGCAGTCTGATTGAAGTAGTTGCCTTCCTACAAGGAGGCCTACAACTTCAGCCCGTAGTAGTCAACACACGCGAAGAATTCTATGCTGCCCAAGCCCAAGCAGGCCCCGACTTTGCTGACGTAAAAGGACAAGAGGCCGTAAAGCGAGCCTTTGAAGTGGCAGCCGCAGGCGGACACAACATCATACTCATTGGTTCCCCTGGTTGTGGCAAGAGTATGATGGCCAAGCGTCTTCCTTCTATTTTACCTCAACTTACATTAGCCGAAAGCCTTGAAACCACACAAATTCATTCCGTGGCGGGTAAACTCGGCAGTCAGACTTCCCTTATTGCGCAACGTCCCTTCAGAGCACCTCACCACACCATTAGCGACGTAGCACTGATTGGAGGCGGAACGGTATATAAGCCAGGCGAGATTAGTTTGGCTCACAACGGTGTACTCTTTTTAGATGAGTTACCCGAATTTTCACGCACAGCCCTCGAAACGCTGCGTCAACCACTTGAAGACCGCGAGATAACTATCTCACGGGCCAAATACTCCACTACTCTCCCCTGCTCCTTCATGTTAGTAGCCTCCATGAATCCTTGTCCGTGTGGCTATTACAACGACCCCAACCACCACTGCACATGTACCCCTACCCAAGTACAACGCTATAAGAGCAAAATATCAGGACCGCTACTCGACCGCATTGACATACAGATAGAGGTAGCTCCCGTCTCCGTTACCGAATTGGCACGTGCCCCTAAGGGCGAACCAAGTGCCTCTATTCGAGAGCGAGTAATCGCTGCGCGTGCCATACAGACCGAACGTTATAAAAACGAACACGGCGTACACTGCAACGCCCAAATGTCGCGTGCCATGATTGAACAATTTGCACAATTAGATGCTGAAGCAGCCCAATCCCTACAAAGAGCCATGCGACGCCTCGACCTCTCAGCGCGTGCCTACGACCGCATACTCAAAGTGGCACGTACCATTGCCGACCTCGATGCATCGCCCCAAATTGCTGCACGCCACATTAAGGAAGCCATTGGCTACCGAAGTCTCGACCGTGGAGACTGGGGAGAATAAACCATGCACTGCAACAAATTGCAATTTATCTATTATATATACTTTATAAGTGAGCAAAAAGCAAGTCAACCTACCTTACAAATAAAGGTAAAAGCAGTCAACTAAAATCGTTAAACCATAGAAACTTGTCGTCCACCTCCAAGTGGACGACTGTTCTTTGTGATTAAACGATTTTGTTTTAACCTCTCCAATCTTTATTTGTAAGGCAAATTGACTCTTTTCAAACTTATTCTTAATCATCGTTGACTCGTCCCAAATAGATTATTTCCTTCAAAAAGCTTCATTTACATACTTTTCTGTAAATTTGCCCTCACAACACTAATACATTATCTAATACACGCTAATGACACCTTATCTAAAACAATGGTTGCTGGCCTCAGCACTATTACCTACCGCACTCTGTGCGCAGGTGGCTGTCGACCGCAGCAAATATCCCGACTATTCTGACAAGGTTAATCCTGACCCTTCACTCATGCAAGTGAAAAGGAGCAGCACTCGTGCCACAACGACACGTCCCGACCACGTGAATAATGCCGACACAAAGTACTTTCCTCCCGTCATCTACCAAGCAGGCGGTTCGTGCGGCTCTGCCTCGCGCATTTGCTATATGTTCTCACACGAGTTGAACTCGTTCCGCGACTTAGACGGGAAGAACGCTAAAAACTATTACCCCTCTCACTTCGTTTGGCTCCTAACCAATGGCAACTCTGGTAAGGACGCGTTTGTGCAGTTTGTAGGTGTACCTTCGGCCGAGACCTATGGCGGACAGACCTACTCAAAGATTTTTGGTAGCCAAGATACTTCGTCTGATTGTTTCGGTTGGATGACAGGCTATAAGAAATGGTATGAAGCTATGTTCAATCGTATGCTCAAACCCGTTCACTTCACCGAGAACTTGGGCACAGAGGAAGGCCGCGAAGCCTTAAAGAATTGGCTTTGGAATCATAATGGCGACACCGACTTCCACTCGGGTGGCATTGCGGGCATCGGGTGCGCATCGAAAGGACTTGAGAATACGACTATTGGTAAAACTCCTACGAACGACGAATTGGGCGTGACGGGTAAGTATTACCTCAAGAAGTGGGGGACCACAACCGACCACGCCATGACCATCGTAGGTTACGACGACCGCATTGAGTTCGACATCAATGGAAACGGCATCTATGGCGAAGCCTCAGCCGACGAACGCGGTGCTTGGATTTTGGTCAACTCTTGGGGCAAGGAATGGGGCAACGATGGCTTTGTTTACGTGCCATACGCTTATGCAGGTGCCACTTTTAATGCAAATGGAAATTTTACGGGAAATTGGTGGACCCCCGAAGTATACCGCGTACGCAAGAACTATCGTCCGCTGCGAACGATTAAGGTAAATATGGACTACAACCGCCGCTCCGAACTTTACTTAATGGCAGGCGTTTCGAGCGATATTAATGCCACCTCGCCTGAGAAGTCACAAGCCTTCGACCACTTTAAGTACGCTGGTGACGGCAATTATGGCAATACCGACCCCGCCCCCGAAGTGCCTATGTTAGGTCGTTGGGCCGACAATAAGTTGCACAGCGAACCTATGGAGTTTGGTTACGACTTGACAGACTTAAGCGCAGAGTTCGACCAGAACGAAGACCTTAAATACTTCTTTATTATTAAGACCAAAAGTTCGGCCATTGGCGAGGGACACATTTATAATGCCTCTATCATCGACTATGCTAATGACCCTGAAGGACTTGAAATTCCTCTCAACGCCCAGACTGTCAACGTGCTAAGCCAAGGCGACCAAACGGTACTGAGTGTTGTCGTTCCAGGGCGTGGCATCAAAGCACCGCTCAATGTCAACATTGCCAACAACCGCTTATCATGGAGTGCTCCCAAGCTTTCGAACTATACGCTCACGGGCTATAAGGTAGTAAAGAACGGAACAACCCTTGCCACGCTTGACAAGGCCACTACCCACTACGACCTCCCCACCGATGCCACAGGCAACTATGGTGTTATGGCCGTTTATGGCGACAAGGAGTCGAGTCTCATCACGGCCAGCGTACCAGTGCCCTCACTCGACTACAATCAATGCATCAAGATGGAGCACAACGGACTTACACTGCCCAATGTATTCACGTCTAAGTACGACAAAGCCACGATTGAGTTTTGGATTCGTCCACAATCTCTCGCCAATTGGAATCAAAGTGCTGGTCCTGGTTGGGGTACCTTTATGTTCCACGCCAATGCCAACGGCACTTTCACGGCAGGTTGGGACACCTCTAACCGTCTGAACGCAACGGGTGTCTTAACTACAGGCCGCTGGACACACATTGCCTTAGTCGTTGACGGCAGCAAGATGACGGCTTATGTCAATGGTTCACAGAAAGGAACGGTCACCTCAAAGTCTTACAGTGGCATAGGAGGCTTTGGCGACCTCGTATTCTCAAGCAATGGCACGAAGAACGACCAGCACGCCTTCTACGATGAAATCCGCATTTGGAAAAAGGCACGCACCGCAGCCGAGATTAAGGCCGACTACAAGCAACAATATGCTACAGGCTTACTGCCCTCCCAACTCATCGCTTACTATCGTGGCGACCTGATTGAACAAGACGGCAACCGCCTGCTGCGCGACCTCACGTCCAACGGCCACCACGGCACCTTTGCGAATGCTAACTTTTCACTCAATAGTGGTTACGCTCAGACGCTGAAATATGCCACCACTACTCAGGTGGCCATTGAGCAACCCTCCGTACCCATTACGACAGGCCAGTCCGTCACACTTCAGGCCACGGGTTCTACCAACATTCAGTCACTGCGTTGGACGGCCGAAGGCGCAGACGTAAAAGACCTCGTATGCACCGCCCCAACGCTCACTTTCAACCAAGCTGGCGAGCAACAAGTGAAGGTCGTTGCTACCGATGTTACTGGTGCTGAGACAGAAGCTACTATCACGCTCAACGTGACTGCCGCTACTGCCCCATCGGCCGAGTTTAAGTCAAGCAAAACGAACGTACCCACGGGCGACCGCGTCACTTTCATGCCTACCCAGATGAAGGACGGCTATCGCTACCATTGGACGTTGCAAGGAGCTTCTACCACCTCGTCTGACCAACCTTGCGTCACCGTGTCGTATGCCGAGAGCGGCAGCTATCAAGTGCAGCTTACCGTAACGAACGCTGAGGGCCAAAAGGCTACGACCACACAGACCGTCAACGTAACGCCCGTTGCTCCCCAAGCCGCCTTCGACATCGAACCTGCCGTAGTAATGAAGGGCGACGAAGTATTCTTGACCGACCAATCGCTCTACGGTGCTGACCATAGCCGCTGGACGCTCGTTAGTCCACAGACGGCCATGCAGGGCGAAGGCGCACGTATCAGTTTCCGTCCTTCCGTCCCCGGCATCTACGACGTTACGCTGCGAGCCTCCAACACTGCTGGCAGCAGTGAAACAACGCAGAGCCATGCCTTAGTCGTATGCAATGCCGATAGCAAGTCGGGCCTCAGCTTCATGCCCGCAGGTTCTGCTCGCGTTAACCTCACAAGCGTACCGCTTACTACTGGACAGGACATCTTCACCATTGAATATTGGATGAAGCCCAACTCGCTACCCGCCGTATGCAACGGCATTGGCGAAAGCACTTCTACCTTCCAATTGCAAACGGTTTCGACAGGACAAATGCGCCTTTACATCAACGGCAAATATGCCAAGTCAGCCAACGGCTACGTTGTTCCCAACGAGTGGCACCACTATGCCGTCACTTACTACAGAGGCTACGTCTGCTTCTATCGCGACGGTATACAGATCAGCCGCAGTTCTGTCAACGGTACATTCCCCTCTCTTAGTAGCTTTAGCTTAGGTAGCACAGACGCTCCGATGTGTGGTACGATTGACGAATTCCGCGTTTGGAACGGCTTCGCCTATAACGAGTACGATCTGAAGCCTATGCACGACAATAGCATCGCTCCCTTATCGGCCGAGGACGTGAAGTCAGCCGAAACGACAGGCTTGAAGGTGTACTATCAGTTCAATCAGAACGGAGGCAACGTCAAAGACCTCACCTCTAACCACAATACAGGCCTTCGCGTAGGCTTTGGTCCCGACGGCGATGCTTGGGGCGAGTCAAAGGGCGTGTTTGCGCTCAACTTTGACGGCGGTGCCACCGACGTTACGGCAGAGCATTTAAGCAACACACGCGCACCGTTCGAGACGACGGGCAAAGAGTTTAGCGAGGCTTACTCAGGTCGCTTCATGACACTGAAAGCATGGCAGTTAGAGAACATCAATGCGGAGAAGTACAACACTGGTGCCCACATTGATACGCAGCGCGACAAATGCTTTACGATCACCACTGGCAACGACGGTTTTGAAAGTCTATTAGAGAATCACAAAGTCTACCAGACCATCACCCTGCCTGCAGGTGCCTACGTCTTTGCCGCCAACTATGGCAATTATGAAGGCCAAGCCGACAACTGCTACCTCGTAGCAGCCGAGGGTACTACCCTACCCGACACCAAAGCACTCGACGCGTCGTCTATTGCCTACAAAGCCATGGCGAGCAAGGGTGAAGTGAGTCAAAACCGTCTCTTCTTCATTCTCTCCGAACCGACCACACTCAGTCTTGGTCTCTTAGCCAACATGAGCGGTCAACAATGCTTAAGCATCCAGTCATTCACCTTGACGCACTATAAGCTCTCTCCCATGGAGGGCTTAACGAGTGGCATTAACACCGCCCCCATTGATACCCCTGCAAGCCTCAACGCTGGCCCCGCCATTTACGACCTCAGCGGTCGCCGCGTCAGCATTCCCGGCAAGGGCATCTACATCATTGGTACAAAGAAGGTAATTCGATAGATTTTTTTGAGTAAACGAGTTGACAAGTAAGTTTGTTTATAGCCCAAAAGGTAACTTACCCGTCAACTCGTTTACTCGTTTACCCATTTACTCATCAACTCAAGAACTTGTCACCCCGTCAATTCTCATATTTTTTCGTACAAATATTGCACAATTCAAAAAATACTCGTACATTTGCAATCGCAAAAGAGGCACAATACGTGTCATGCCATAGCATTTTGCATCGGACTTGTAGCTCAGTTGGTTAGAGCAACAGACTCATAATCTGGAGGTCCTAGGTTCAAGCCCTAGCTGGTCCACGCTTCTATTACAGCGACTTACGCCAAGGCGTAGGCCGCTGTTTTTTGTTTCTGCGTAAACTCTGCGTCCGTGACCTTCTGAAATTACATTGGATTGCAGAGAATTTTTATAGATTTTTATATTATCGCCGACACGGTATTGCGGTATGTGATGCACATTTTTGGCAAAATAACTCGCTCAACCATTGTTTTTCAATCAAATTTCATGCTCAAAAAGAAGAAAATCGCTCAAACTTAGACGATTACCAAAGAAAAATTGTAACTTCGTGAATGGATGGAGACAACTCTTTCCAAGACATTTGAAATAAAAGGAGCGTTATGCTACTCTTGTAAGTGCGAAGCCTGAGAAACAGAAACACGCAATCAACAGAATAGGCATGGCAGTTTCCACGTTATAGCATGGGTTGCTTAACCATATCTGTTGATTAAGGTTTTCTTAGGGTCTGCACTTTAAGACGTGGTTATTGGCAGTGCCACGCTTCTCGTTATATCAATATAATATAGAGTGATTTATGAACAAGAAGCAAGATGATAGAACAATCATTTTGAATAATGGGGAGATTGCCAAAGCAACATTCCCAGTCGTTGTTTCTGCAAGTCGAAGTACTGATATACCAGCATTTTATTCCGATTGGTTTTTTGAACGTCTGCGGAAAGGATATTCAGCATGGACTAATCCTTTTAATGGAAAGAAAAGCTATGTATCCTATGAAGATACTCAGTTTATTGTCTTTTGGTCGAAAAATCCTCGTCCACTTCTCAATCATATTGACTATCTAAAAGAAAAGGGTATTGGATGCTATATTCAATACACACTTAATGATTATGAAAATGAAGGATTAGAACAAGGGGTTCTTAGACTTAAGGAACGTATAGATACTTTCAAACTACTTGTTGCCAAACTCGGGATGGGTGCGGTTGTATGGCGATTTGATCCTCTTATCCTTACAGACAAGATCGATATTGACAAGCTTTTGAGAAAGATTGAACATATAGGCGATCAACTTCAAGGCTATACAGAGAAACTTGTTTTCAGCTTTGCTGACATATTATCATACCGTAAGGTTAAGGCAAACCTAGAGCGCAACCATATAAACTATATTGATTGGACTAAGGATCAAATGCTTGAATTTGCAGAGGAACTTGTTCATCTTAACAAGGCGAAAGGATGGAATTATATTCTTGCTACTTGCGGAGAGCCTGCCGATTTGGACGGTGTTGTTCACAATCATTGCATAGACGACCGACTTATGGTACGCTTAGGCTATAAGTCTAAAGAATTGATGAAATTTCTTGGAGCCGAGATTATAGATACAAGACAACAATCTGATTTGTTTGCAGAGATAGAACCTTTAGAAATTCCTGCGAATGCAATCCTTTTAGATAATAACCGTTATGCTGTTATTAATAAAAATAACAAAGACAAAGGACAGCGTATAGCTTGCGGTTGTATGAAAAGTAAAGATATAGGCGAATATAACACTTGCCCACATCTCTGCGAATACTGCTATGCCAACTCCAGCAAGGAGTCGGCAATAGCAAACTGGAAATGTCACAAAACAAACCCTTGGAGTGAAACAATAACAGGAAAATGAAAGAATATAAAACTACATTCGCATACATTGTTGAGCATATGTCTGAGCCTTCATTTGAGAAGGTTCGTAATATTTCTAACGACTTTGTCCAAAAACTTCCATCAGAGTTAGTCGACGAATTGTTTGAGCAATTGAATCGTGGAGTAGAATTACTTGACTCTGAGCCATTGTTGCATATGTATTTCTATTCTTATGGCCAAATGCATGCAGAGAAATTGACGTATGCTTTTAAACAAATAAGTCCATATATAAAATCTGCCGAGAAGATAGATATAGTTGATTATGGATGTGGTCAGGGCTTAGCCACAATGTGCTATCATGACTTTATAAAAGATTGCAATTTACAGCAACAAGTTCGCTCCATCACTTTGATAGAGCCTTCAGCTTTGGCATTATCAAGAGCAGCACTACTCTGTAGCTGTTTCTTCCCAGAGGCAACAATAACAGCAATTCAAAAAGGATTTGATGAACTATTAGAAAGTGAAATTCGAATAGATGCAGATTGCCCAACCCTTCATCTTTTTTCCAACATTTTGGATGTAGAATCATACGATATTGTTGTATTAGCTGATAAAATAAAGACATCGTGCCAAGGCGACAATGAATTTGTGATAGTTTCTCCTATGCAGAATGCAAGGCGTATGGGTCGTCTTAAGAAGTTTGTGGATTTATTAGGGATAAATTGCTATTTTGAAAAGTATCTTGATAAGCAACAGTTGAGAGAAGATAAAGACTGGACATGTTGCGCTATGTTATGCAGCACGAGAAATAACGAATTGGCGACTATCAATATAGAAGAGATCCATCGAAAAGCAAAGGATTTATTTGATGATGTCACGCTTTGGCACGACAAAGAATATACGAAAGTAATTTTTGATGAAGTAAGAATTTGTGCAGAGAATGGAGATGCTGAATGTATGAACGCGATGGGGTTATTCTATATAAAAGGCATTTTGCTAGGGAAATGCTACAAAGAAGCGTTAGCATGGTTTAAATTAGCCGCAGAACATGGATTCTCACGATCCGCAAGGAATTTGGCATTGATGTATGCAAGAGGACATGGAATTGAGAAAAATATGTCTTTAGCCATAGAAATCATCAATAAGATAAAAGAATGTGATACCCCTATTTATTATCTAAGTCTTGGTGAAATAGAAAAGATGGCCGGAAGGCATGAGGCAGCTTTTGAAAACTTCAGAATTGCAGCAGAACTTGGAAATGCCAGGGCTAAATATTTTTATGGAACTTATCTCCTAAAAGGAGTATGTTGTGGCAAGAACATTATGTTAGGTGTTAAAAATATAAGATCTGCAGCGAAAGAGGGTATTGCGCTGGCTTGCTTACTTTTGGCTCGCTTCCATGAAAAGGGATTCATGGAAGGTGGTGTAGAACAGTCTAATACTCTGGCTGTAAAGAACTATAAATCTGCAGCAAGGAATTGTAGCGTCAAAGCTCAGAAAAGACTTGCAGAAATATACAGAAACGGGATTCTTGGTGTGTCGATAGATCAAAAAGAATCTTTCAAATGGTATTTGATAGCCGCAGAAAATGGTAATTGCGATGCTGCTTTTTATGTAGCATTGTCGTATGCTAACGGAAATGGGATAGATAAAAACTATGTTGAGGCAGTAAAGTGGTACAAGATAGCTGCCGATCATGGTTCTTCATCTGCAATGAACAACTTGGCGGTATTATACGAAAACGGTCAGGGTGTTGAAAAGAATGAAGAAAAGGCTTTTTCTCTTTATTTGAAGGCTGCAGAAGCGGGAGGCCTAATGGCTGCAAATAATGTCTCGGTGTGTTATCAAAAAGGTACAGGAACCGAGCAAAATTCACAACAAGCATTCTTTTGGAAAGAGAAGGCCGCTGAAGGTGGTAATCCTATTGCGCAAGGTAAATTGGCAGAATGGTACTTCAAAGGATATGGAACAGCAAGGAATTATGAAAAGGCTCTTTTTTGGTTCGTTAAATCAAAAATAGATAAAGAAGATAATATCGTTGGCATTGAAAATATATTTGATTTCATTAAGCACAAAGCAAATGATGGGAATGCTTTGTTTCAGTATTTATTGGCAAAATGTTATGCCTATGGAGCATTTGTGCCTAAAGATATTCCTTTGTCAATGATGTGGTATGAAGAGTCCGCAGCTAATGGCTTCGTAGAATCACTTATTAAATTGCGTCGAATTGACTCAATCTCAACAAAAGCCACAAATGAAGAAATGGCTGTGGGAGTAAAGGATGAACACGGCGTACTATATTCTCAGGATTGGAAGAAGGTCTTATCATGCAGCTTTGTCCATTGTAAATCTTATAATATACGCAAAGGAACTCGTGTTATTTGTGACGGTGCTTTTGCTGATCAAAATATTAAGCAATTGATTATTCCTTCTTCAGTTGTTGCAATAGGAGATAATCCTTTCGCAAGCGATTTGGACTATCGCGGTAGTAAAATTGCAGTAAAGAATCAATCCCCAAACTATATTGTCAATGAGGATGCTTTATATACAAAAGATGGTCATACAATAGTTGCATATTGGGGTGAACAGAAACAATTCACAGTGCCTGATCATATTATACATATTGCTAATGGATGTTTCTCAAATGCAAGAAATCTTGAAAAAATTTTCATTCCGCAAGGCGTTGAAACTATTGGATGTAAGGCTTTTGAGGACTGCTATTCACTTAAGTCATTAGATTTACCAAAAAGTGTGAAAAATATTGGAGAATTTGCTTTTTGGGGATGTGAAGCGCTTGAAGAAATATGGTCTTTAGGATCCATTAAAATTATTGAGTCTAACACCTTTGAAGGGTGCAACATAAAACATATACACTTTCCATCATGTTTAGTTTCAATAATGGATAATGCTTTTAATTCAAATGGTGAGTTAAAAAATATTGACTTACCTGACACGCTTGAAACAATAGGAAACAACGCTTTTGCATATTGTTATAAATTGGAACGCATTAACTTGGGAGACTCTGTTAAATTTATTGGGGACTTTTGCTTTTATGGTTGTGCTTTCCAAGAGGTTCGTATTCCTTCATCTCTAATAGATTTGGGCATAAGACCATTTGATAAAGTGACAAATATCATCACAAGAAATAATGGTCTATTTAAAGCTGAAAGAGGAATGTTAATTAACCAACAAACAAAAAACCTGGAATGCTATTTCGGTGATAGTCCATCTATTACATTAAAAGACATTAAATCAATATCTTCACTGGCATTTTACGAATCTAACGTTGTAGAAGTTGTACTGTCTAACGATATCATTTCATTGCCAGAATACGCATTCTATAATTCGCATAATTTAATGAAGATCAAATTGTCTGAGAGGCTAAAATTCATTGGAACAGGAGCTTTCTATGGATGCAAAAAATTATGTGATTTATCCATTCCAAAGTCAGTACAGGAAGTAAATAATGCAGCATTTGGCAGATGCGTTTCCTTAGAGAGAATAGAATTTAAAGGATTAGTGACAAATATCTCAGAATCAATATTCGAATTTAAAGATTATGAATGTCTTCCTTCTATGTATAGATCGCATTGTATGGCAATGGGGTCTTGTTTAGAAGAGCTTAATTTTAGCTACAAACCTGATATCGAATCGTTCAAGTGCATTACGATAGTTGTTCCTAAATCTACAAAGAATAAATATGTATTCAAGCCAATATATCATTATGGCTGGCGCGAAGGTGAAATGGATAGAAAATTTAATATTATAGAATCTGATGAGATCTGCTAATATTATGAAAGTTGATCGTTTACGAATGGGTACAGACGGACATGGCATAACCACTCTTGTGGCTTTCTATAAATGTCCTCTAAAATGCAAGTATTGCATAAACCACAAATGTCATTTTACTGATTCGAACTCCAAAGTATCTGCTATTGAGCTATACAACAGCATTAATATAGATCAATTGTACTTTTCTGCTACAGGTGGGGGATTAACTTTCGGTGGTGGAGAACCCTTGCTTCAAGCATCCTTTATACAGGATGTTTTGGAACTCGGTGCTAAAAACTGGCATACAACAATAGAAACATCCTTAAACGTTCCTTACGATGAATGGTACAGTTTGATTGATTACGTTAACGAATGGATTATTGATATCAAAGACATGAATCCATCCATTTATAAATGCTATACGAGTAACGATAATGCAATTGTTATAGACAATCTGAAAAAATTTGTGGATTTAGGGCTTACAGATAGAGTCCTTATACGTTTACCACTCATTAAAGGCTTTAATACAGAAGCAGATGTTCGTAGTAGTTACCAGGAACTTGAGCAAATAGGATTCTCTCGGTTTGATAAATTTTCTTACAAGATAGTAAAATGAATGGTAGAACCAAATGCAAAATACTTAAGGGCATTCGTCAGAGAATAGCAGATGTAAATGGTATCAATTATGAACCATATCCATGTTCGAATAATGGCGATTGCAAAGGCACTTGTACACAATGTGAAAAAGAGTTAGATTGGCTATGGACACAGCTAAAGCAGAAAGAATCTCAAGGGTATCGAATATACATAACTCCTGAAGATTTGGAAGAGTACGAATATCGGAACAATATGAAAAGATGTAATAATAATGCGACATAAGATATGGCAGATATAAAAGATTTATATAATCGAATCTCAAAAATTCAGGAGATTCAAGGCTATCAAAAGTTTCTAGAACATGCGGAAACCCTCTATTACGATGAATCAGGTAATGACAAGCATCTAATTATCAAGGGAGAGAAGTTGAATACTAATTACGATGCCGTGTTCGTATTAGGTGGTATCCAATCAGAAGATTCATTATCAATAGATGAATGTAAGGATTCTCTTGGAATAGATAAAACAAAAGAATTGAAAGCAAAGAATGATTTAAAGGGCTCATTCTTTGATGTCTTGAAAAAGACAAAAGTTACAAATGTATTGAAGCTGATTGAGAAAAAAGATTGGCATATACACTTTAATGCTATTCAAATTTTGTATTATGGTTTTGTTGATATTATCGATTCTATAGATGGGCTTGATGCAGATCCATACGAGTTAAAAGCAGTATTATATGATATACTAAAAACAACACCAGACACAACTGTCGCTCATTTTAAGAAATATAAATATCCTAATATAAAAGATACGGAAATCAAGGATTTCTTAAAAGGTCTTATATATTTCGTTGATCAATCAATAACTGCTGACGCTAAAAATTTTACGATATGTCCATACAAATTAATCTTAAAACAATGTCTTGAAAATGCACGCAATCAAAAGAATTTGCCTTTCATTCAAGATGAGATACCACATGAATGGGTCAAAGACTATCTCCAGTTCTATCGTCAAGAAATAATCACATTTCGACATAAAACGTTAGTATTTGATGAAGAGAAACAAGTACAAGCCAGTTTATCCTCTGAAAAACTAATGTACGAAGGAAACGTATTGTGCCACTATTCATTTTGCGATTCGTCAATTAATGCGATGATACAATTAAGTGATTACATTGTTGGTATATTACGAAAGTACTTTATTTTCCTTGATCGTCTTCAACAAGAGGTGGATGCAGATATAGATTCTTTTGACAAAGTACAGATGAAGAATTTTCAACTGCTTAATAAAACATTGAACAGATCACTTCTATATAATCCATTATTTATAAACACGATAATAAGCATACATTGCAGAAAGAAAATGGAATTGTATATAAACAAATACGGAAAGACTTGAACATTTTCTCAAAGCACTATTTTTCCTGACTTCGTCACCCCCAAAAACGTATTTTATAACTGATTGATAAACAATACTATGTATCTTTGTGTAACCTTATTTTGGGGTATGCAAAAGTTTTTTAACTATGTTTATCCATTAGTATCCGGTTAAATCGGGACCGGTTAAATATTAATCAAATACCCCCGGAAAGAGGGAACAATCGAGTTCTTTGACATTATTAAAATCTGTCCTTTCAAAGAGATATACGAGTTATGTCTTATCCATAAGCAAAATGCTTATAATCTGAATTATTGCTGTCCAGTAAAACTCAAAAGAGCATAAATCTGAATTTTGTACGATAGCAACAAGGCAATAGGCAATGATTGCCGATGAGATTTGGATTCTCACAGCATTCTCTGTAGTACCCCAAAACTTCTTAATCTTGAGGTGCTGCTTTAGCCATTTGAAAAACAGCTCTATCTGCCATCTGTTCTTGTAAAGGTTGGCGATTTCAGGAGCTGTTAGATGAAAAGCATTTGTTAGGAAAGTAAACTCCCTACCTTGTTCTTCATCATAGAATTTGACGAGTCTGAGTTTCTCCGGATACTTCCAGAAAGCAAAGTCTTCAAAGATACGGTAGTCACGATTCTGATTGGCAGAAGCAAATGTCGTTTTCGCAATAGGCTTACGCCCTAATTCAAGATGGTACTGTTTTGCTCTATGCGCTTCAAAAGCAACAATCAGATCTCGCAAACTCTCTCGATTACTCAGTTTACCAAACATCATAGCAAGCAACTGATTCCAATAAGTGAAATGCTTCACATAGCTGTTTCCATCATACTTGTCAACCAAATGGCGAAACTTCTTATTGTTTATTGTCGAAAAATTCTATCAATTGGGCGAAAACGTATTTGTCTTTGTTCATTGTGCAGTATCATTGATAACTGCAAAAGTACAAATTCAAATCGTCGCACCCTTAAAATCTCATGCAAAAGACTGTATTTCAATTAATTCAAAGAGCGATTAGTCCACTTTAACGGGACAGTAGTGATAGCCAATATATAACTGGTGAAAAAACACCAAGGCACTATCGCAACCCAGCACTGGTAAAAGCTATGGTAAATATCAAGATGATTGATACCCAAGGTTATGGCATTCACAAGATGTTTGTGAGCCAAAAGGAACGCTATCTGCCAATGCCTGATTATGACAAATCCACAGCAACAGAAGTAGTCTTAACCTTGCCTGGTACAGTTATTGATGAGAATTATAGTCTTTTACTATTAGAAAACAAAAATCTGTCTCTTACAGATGCAGTTCTGTTAGACTCTGTACAGAAAGGCAAGCGCATATCGCCAGAAGCTATTGCCATGCTCCGCAAGCGCAAACTGATAGAAGGTCGTTTACCACATATCTTCATAGCAAAGGATATTGCCCAAGTAACAGACCAGAAGATAGAATATTCCAAGCACAAGGGATTGGATGACAAGAAATGCGAGGCATTGCTGCTTGATTCGTTGAAGGATCATGGTTCGTTGACGAAACCTGAAATAGTGCGTCTGCTTTGGGATGTGCTGTCTGACCAGTTGGACGACAAACAGAAGAACAATAAATTGGATTATTTGCTTAAACGATTAAGGAAAGCAGGAAAAATATGGACTGAAAGAAATGAAGTTACTTCCGTATGGCACCTCACGGAAAAATAGTTGAATTCCGTGAGGTTACAAGCACATTTCCGTGAGGTATAAGCTAAGTCTACATATGTAATATGTATTTGTGCTGACAATCAATCTGTTACAGTCACTGGTGAGCTTGCGGAAAATTTTTATTTCAGAAAAATTCCGTGAGGTTTCCGTACATAAACCCTCAAAACAGACTCTTATTATGGAAGATATTCAAGAGAAATACAACCATCTTCTCCAGCAGAATGAGGCTCTTCGTCAGGAAAACGAAGAGTTGAAATTGCTTCTACATGCGCACGGCATAGAATATAAGCCCAAGCACGCAGAAGAGAAGGATGGTGTATATTCACCCTTCACCTTCCCATCCGTCAAACTTTCCATAGAGGAGCGTGTCGCCATTTTTCATTCCTTGTTCAAGGGCAGAGAAGATGTGTTTGCGCGAAGATGGTTCAGCAAAACAACTGGCAAGAGCGGTTACCAACCTGTCTGTATCAATGAGTGGAGGCGAGGCGTATGCGACAAAAAGAAATTCAAATGTGCAGATTGTCCTAACAGACATTTTGCGCAACTCACTTACCAAGACCTCTATCGCCATTTGGAAGGCAAAGACGAGAACTGTTGTGATGTTATCGGACTATATGCCATAATGCCCGACAACAACTGTACCTTTCTTTGCACCGATTTTGATGACAAAAGTTGCAAGCATGGCTATAAAAACGATGTTCTTGCATTTGTTGGAGTATGCAAAGAATGGAATATTCCTTATGCAATAGAACGCTCGCGCTCAGGTAACGGCGCCCATGTATGGATTTTTTTTGAGGAGCCAATTCCGGCTTTCAAAGCGAGACGTTTAGGGAATGCCATCCTTACAGAGGCTATGCGACATAATGGTCGTATGTCCTTCAATTCATACGACAGATTTTTTCCAAACCAAGACAGAATGCCCGAAGGAGGCTTTGGCAACTTGGTTGCTTTGCCATTGCAGGGACAGGCTCGTAAAAGACGTAATAGTGTTTTCGTTGATGACGATTTCCTAGCGTACAAAGACCAATGGGCTTTCCTTTATAACATTAACAAGGTGAAGGATACAGAAGTTGACATGCTGCTAAACCTACATGTATGTGAAGGACTTGGAACACTCACCACTTCAAGTGAAAGCGAGCCTTGGGTTACTCCTATACCACAAGATATTTCCAAGGGCGATTTTTATTCCAAAATAGAAATCACCAAAGCCGATAAGATTTATATTCCGCTAAAGGCTGTTTCGGCAAAAGTTCTGAATCACTTTAAAAGAATAGCATCATTCAAGAACCCTGAATTTTATAGCAAGCAAGCGCTGCGACTTTCCACATATTCCACACCTCGCATTATCTCGTGTTTTGACATCACAGACGACTATCTCGCCATGCCTCGCGGTTGCGAAGATGCAATTCTTTCTTTCCTCAATGAGAATGGAGTAAAGTATAATATTGTTGACGAGACCAACCACGGTACGCCGATATCTGTTTCTTTTCAAGGTAAAGAACGAGAAGAACAACTGGCAGCTATCAGCGCATTGCTAATGCACAGTAATGGCGTGCTTCACGCTACTACGGCATTTGGAAAAACAGTTACAGCGGCCGCAATCATTGCACGAAAAAAGGTGAGTACACTTATTCTTGTTCATTCGAAGGCATTACTTGCCCAATGGCATGAACGCTTGACGGAGTTCTTGAGTATTGACTATGTAGAACCACCAGTGCCGAAGAAGCGTGGTCGCCATAAGAAATTCTCCCCAATAGGCTGTCTCGACTCTACTGACAACTCGCTTCATGGCATTGTTGATATCGCACTCATCCAGTCATGTCTTGATGGCGATAGCGTAAAGCCTATTGTTGAAAATTACGGAATGGTAATAGTAGACGAATGTCACCATGTGTCGTCTATAACATTTGAGAATGTACTGAAGGGCGTAAAGGCACATACCGTTTATGGCCTGACGGCAACTCCTATCCGCAAGGATGGACATCAACCTATCATATTCATGCAATGTGGCCCCATACGTTTCTCTGCCGATGCAAAAAGTCAGATAGCGAAACAATCATTTGAGAGGTGTCTAATTCCTCGATTCACATCATACCGTTCCATTACTGATGACAAACAGTCTATAACGACATTGTATCAGTTGCTTTCAGAAGACGAGATACGCAATACGCTCATAGTAGAAGATGTGTTTAAGGCTGTTGAAGCCGGAAGAACGCCAATCATTCTGACCAACAGAACTGCTCATGTCACTATGTTAGCCGAAAAATTGAGGGACAAAGTGAAGAATGTTGTGACATTGACAGGGACCGGAAACGCGAAAGAGAAACTGGAGACGCTGCAACACTTACATGAGATTTCCAGGGAAGAACCTTTGGCGATAGTCGCCACAGGAAAATATGTAGGCGAAGGTTTTGACTATCCTCGCCTTGACACCCTTTTCCTTGCTCTGCCCATTTCATGGAAAGGTCTTGTCGCCCAATATGCGGGCCGATTGCACCGCGAAAACGAAGGAAAGAAAGATGTGCGCATCTATGATTACATTGACATTCATGAACCTGTCTGCGACAATATGTACAGGAAACGACTGAAGGGTTACGCTTCCATTGGATATAAAATCATTTCCCGACATTCACCCTCATTGTTTGACAATGTAAAAGATATAGGCATTCCTGTTTGTAAGGAGCAGATATTCAACGGTAGAACATATTACCGTCCTTACTCTTCAAGTATAGGAGATGCCAAGCGCTCCATCGTTGTTTCTTCTCCCAAGTTATATAGGGTAGATCGTAATGTTTTGGTCAATCAGTTGAGCGAGTTGGCTCATATTGGAATCGAAGTTCTCATTATCACGACAGTAAGTAATCTTGAAACAGAATACCTTTTGCGAAGAGGATTGTCTGTAAGAATATTGCCAGAAGTAAAACTGTGCACAACTATCATAGACAAAGACATCGTATGGTACGGCGCTGTAAATACTCTTGGCTATGCAACAGAAGAGGACAATGTGATAAAAGTGGTAGACAACAAACTTGCCAATGAATTGTTAGAAGTTCTGCTCACTTCCTAATTCCTGCGTAAACAATGCGTAAACAAACTGTTTGAGTCATGGACATTCAATGGTATGCCACAAAATATCAAATAGAGATAACTCATTGATAATCAATGAAAGTTTATAATAACAAAAGTAAGCGTGACCTTTTGAAATTTCACGAAATGATTAGCAATTGAGCGACATTTCAATTACCAAGCGAAAAATATAGGTGGCGATTTTGTGACTTCTAGTCTCAATTGAACTAAAAGACAAAGAAAATTGCAAAATTTTGTAATATTTTTGTTTATTATTACACATTTTATATGAATAATTAGTATTTTTGCTACATAAAATTTTCGAAAAATGGCAAGAAACGACCTCAACAGATTGAAAGTGGTACTTGTTGAACAGCACAAAACGGCAAAATGGTTAGCAGAACAAATGGAAAAAGACCCTGCAACTATTAGCAAGTGGTGTACCAACAAAGCACAGCCATCATTAGAGACTATCAAAAAGATTGCAGAAATCCTACAGGTTAAAATGAGCGACCTTGTAAGCAACGAACAACCTTTATAATTGGACCTATAGGTCGATTTTTATATGGCAAAAGACTATAGCGAAGACCAGCTAATACAGAAATCGACAGCCGAACTCTTGGAAAATGAGTATGGCTCGAAGTCTGTGTACGCTTTCGACAATGAGGTACTTGGCGAACAAGGTACACTTGGACGCAAAACACAGGGAGAGGTTGTGCTGACAAGTCATCTTCGCATGGTTTTGAAACGTCAGAATCCAGGGATGATGGACAAGCAAATGACGGAAGCCGTGATCACTTACTCCCAAGGCTGATGAATGAAGAAATTACAGTTTAAAATTCCGATGGAAAGAACAGATTACATAGAAAAGCGTGAGGACATCATTTCGAACATCGAAACCTTGTACTCATATCTTCATGGCGAGAGCGGTGAAGACTACAAGCAATGGGCTGTTGACAAATTGAAGCGAGGCAAAAATATGGTTGTCGAGGTGATTAACGGTCATCTTTGTTTTGCTCCAAGCAGATTTGTTGGCTACTTAAATAACACCCGAGAAAAGCACGATGATAATCATGGTGATGGCACTGATACTGATAAGGTTCTTAAAACTTACTACAACAAAGTACAGGACGGTCGCTTGGATTTCATTTTGCAGAAGGAATTGGCTAAATATGATGAATCTTCCGCAGAAAAGAAATACTGGATTCATAACGAAATGACCGTTGAAGATATTCTAAAAGTAGAGCAAGTGCATGTACCCATATTGCCCTTAAAAATAGAATATGACAAATTCTGGCATATTCAAATGCATCTTCCTGAGGGCAAAGGTGGAACCATCATTGATCCTAATCTAATGTTGATGGAGTCAGAGCCTGTAATTGGAACTGGAGAATGGAATGATGCTCAATGCCAAAATTTCAAAACAATTGAAAATGGGAATATCGTTCTGGTTAGAAGAGGCAGCCAAGCATTAGCATTATGTCAGATTATAGGTGATAATTTCAATAGTGATTCTCTGCGTGAGAAGTTCATCAATGTTAATTTTAGAAAAGTCAAGATTCTGGCATGGGCAAACGAGTTTAAGCAACCACGAGCAGGATTATTCTCGCAAGGAACATTCTCTTCATGTAGAAAAGGCACAGAACAATATCGTTACATCGATAGTTGGTTAAAATATATGAATGACATTGAATATTTGGAGAAAAGCTCCAATCTTCTCTTAAAGAAGCGTAACATAATTCTTCAAGGTGCCCCTGGCACAGGTAAGACATATAATACTGCCGCAATAGCCTTAAAGACATTAGGTGTTACAGATATTGACCTCACAGACCATAAAGCTGTGATGAAACGCTATGACTCATTGCTTGGAGATCAGATATTTTTCACGACATTCCATCAGTCACTTGACTATGAGGATTTTGTCGAAGGACTAAAACCACATGTACAAACTGATGTAGATGGCAATTCTATTGGTGTAACCTATGAGCCAGTCGATGGCATCTTCAAACGCGCCTGCAATGCAGTTCAAACAGACCAAAGTAAAGATATTGTAGAGTGTATTGACGATTATCTCCAAAAGATAAAAGGGTATCAGAACAAACGAGAGATACCAACCGTCACAGGAAGATCATCACTTTATGTCTGGTGGAAAGAAGGGAACTCTACTGTCAGTTGTAGAAGTACTAACTCCACAAGTTCACGGGGAGAGGAATACACGCCATCACCTCTAAATATCGAGAAGATAAAGCTGCAGGCTCAGGGAAAAGGTGTGGAGAATAATTGGCAACAGTATGCTCAGGCCTTTATTGAAGCTGTTAAGAAAGAATTTCATGCAACTACAAATAAGCCCGTTGTACTGATCATTGACGAAATCAACCGAGGAAATGTGTCAAAGATATTTGGCGAACTTATTACCTTGTTGGAGTCAGACAAACGTCTAAATGGGAATCATCCTATTAAAGTGATGCTGCCTTATTCAAAGAACGAAGTGTTTGGTGTACCTTCAAACCTGTACATTATCGGTACGATGAATACCACTGATAGAAGTACAGGAACCCTTGACTATGCTTTACGTAGAAGATTTGCTTTCATTACACTCAAATCTCAGGATTCTGTGATTAAGAAATTCTATTCTGATACAGACAATGAGGAACTTGGAACTATTGCTTTAGGATTATTTGAGGACATTAAGAGATTCATTGAGAATCCTAAACATCTATGTGGAGACATGAGCATAGATGATTTGATGGTAGGTCATAGTTACTTCATGGCAGAAAGTGAAGATGAACTTCATGACAAAGTAGAGTATGAAATTCTTCCGCTTATAAACGAATATATCAATGATGGCATCCTCAATGTTAAGAACGACGAAAAGAAAACAGCCTTTAATTCATGGCTTTCACTGAGTCCTGTCCAAGAGATTGAGAAAGAAGACCAAGAAGAAGATGAAAACGAATAATAGATAACTAGTATGAAATCCATTCTTATTCAAGAACACGAACGTCTGAGCATCGAACATAACGACAGATATGATAATCTGAACCTTGTTCGATGGGACAAACCTATGGAACACGATCCATGGGGATATTATGCATCGTATGTCATTGGGGCAGAATGGATAGACGATAAAGAAGCATTAGTTGTAACGACAAAGAGAGGGATGGAAGAAATAGATTTCCTCACTATGTTCATGATGTGCTTCTCATCAGATTTGTCAGTGGAGTCTTTCGCCGAGATTTATAACATCGATAGTGAGGCTCCTGTCATACATGCACCATCACTAAAAGGTGTCTTAAGTCCTCTTATTGTCCTGCATTTTCTTGGAGTCGTAAGTAGAATCAAGTCTTTGAAGAAAGGCTATGTACATTACAGCGAGAACCTGAAAAAAGTCAAAGGACACATACAAGTGATGAAGAATGAACGAAAGAACATTGCTTCAAAAAGATTCGATAGAGTCTTTTGTGACTTTGACGAATATACGGTTGACATTCCTGAAAACAGACTTATCAAGAAAGCCTTATTGTTCTGTTCTCAGATACTCAGAATAATAACAGAGAATCATTCCATGGGGAACAAAGCAAAACTGATGCTATCAAAGTCTTTGGCTTTGTTCGAAAATGTAACCGATGAAGTACAGATAAAGGAAGTTTCTCTGATAAAAGGGCATAAACTTTTTAGTGAATACAATGAAGCTGTACGTTTGGCAAAACTTATTCTTCGAAGATACGATTATTGTATAAGTAAAACAAGTTCATTGGACGAGAATGTCCCTCCATTTACATTGAATATGTCATTGCTCTATGAGCATTATGTTTATGGATTGCTAAATGAAGCGTACGGAGATAAAATAAAGTATCAGTTCAGTGGAAAGACGGGATTGCCAGACTTCCTTTATTGTTCAACAGGATTTAAGGCAATACTTGACACAAAATACATTCCAAAGTATGAGAGTTCATCGCTTGACAATAATGTCATACGACAACTAAGTGGTTATAGTAGAGACATTCCTATCCTAAAGCGCCTTGGCTATGAGGATATAGTTGAAGAATCTCCTATTCCAAACGTTCCTTGCGTTATCATCTACCCAAAGGAAGGACACGATGTGAAGAATCCGTTTGCAAATAAGAGACTTCGAGATTTATGTACTACTCCAGTACGTAAATTGGCAAGATTTTATAAAATATGTGTTCCTCTTCCTATTATGGGTTCCAATAAATAAAATCAGAAATACATTCTTTCAAATATAGGATATGAAATTGTCCATAAGCAATAATGGAACGATTACATTAATCGTGGGCGCTTATAAACCAATAAAATTCACATGCGTTTACGTGAGAATTCCGTAAACCTTACATTAAAGACTGCATCGCAGTCGCACTAATTTGGGTTGTTTGGAATATAATAAAGAATGATGGACGTGATTGGAGGCATTTTGAAATGCCAAATTGGCACTTCATACTGGTGAAATGGGTTTGCATAAGTCTAAACATTCAAAAATCATCAAATTCTTTCCAATATTTGCAAAACTGGAAAGAATTTGATACAATGATTGCCCATAAGATATATCATTGGGATAGCAAAGTGCCTAACCCTTCTCCTCTAATATAAGCCCTTTTCACTTTGTTTAATGCGATCTCTGTTATAATATTTTTTCCTTATTTATTTCTGGAGTTCTTTCAATTACCATACTATTGATTTTTTTCGCAAGGCTATCAAATACTTTCCAGTTTTGCAAACATTGGAAAGTATTTGGTAATTTCCCGTTGGCAATTTTAACATTTTAGCCTATGTTTCGCAATTTTCAAGGAGTACATTTGTTGTATACCCCCAAAACGCTATTGTCATTGCCTTGAGATAACGAAGCCACTTCACACACAACGCAAGCCGCCCACGTGCCACCAGTCGGTAAAGACGAGGCGCGTGAGCGGCTTGTTAGCTTGATGAAGGGGGTGAAGGATTAATAATAATGAACCTCCCCCGCCTTGGAATTCTTCGTCGAATAGCACTAATATGACAGTCGTTACGGGCCCATACAATAATCGTTATCGCAGTTATACAAACGACTATATCATTAACGCAGTGAGTAAGTGGGGTAAATACACAAAATATAAGAAGAAATACTAATATCGAGAGCGACCACAATACTTCGCAAGTATTAATTACTTTATCTTTTAAAGTAGTCACTTTCTTATCCGCTTTTTGTTCGTTTTCCATATCGCAATATATTTATTCATAGTATCTATAGTCGCCTATGCCACCTTCGCCCGAAAGAAAGTCTTTGACAATTTTGAACTTTTTATACGAGCTTGCCATAGATGACGCAACAAAGAACAAGAATGATAAAGCCATTATTATTACTGCGAGCATAATACGGCCTCCGCCCCAATTGGTGGTTGTGAAAATAAAATATAAGCCCAAAACGAGAAACACGAGTGATACACGACCACAAAAAGAACTCACTTTTTTAGCTCTTTTGTCGCACCTTTGTTCTCGCTTTGTTGGGGGCAGGTCTTTCACTTCGCAAGTAAATTCTATTTTGATCTCTTTCGGCTTTTGTTCGCTTTCCATATCGCAAAAGGTATTAGTTTCGCAAAGGTGTGACTTTATAATTTACTAACCAAGTAAAAACTCAATAAATATATGGCTTCAAAAGAAATAAAATTCAACTTAAGGCTCGTTATTGACGGGAAAGAGCAGTTAGGGTTTATAGCTCTTCTACAAAGGAGGTCGTTAAAACCATAGAAGAGGCAAAAAGCGCAGTTTCTCGGTTCTCGGATAAAATATCAAATATGAACCAAGCCATTAGTACTATTAATGGCTTAAAGACAACGATACAAGACTTCACCGACTCAACGCGAGCGTTAAGGGTTATGCACTGAATAACATTCAAAAGACGGCGGCCGACAAGTATGCCGACGCGAGGACGCGTCGCCCACAGGATGGGACGCGTCGCCCACAAATAAAAAAGGGCGTTAATTTGCGGTATACCGATTTTTCTATATATACGTAATTAAAAGGGGCATTTTAACTTTCATGTTTCATTTATGTTCGTAACATTTTGAATATCAATGTGTTGACAATATGAAACATCTACGTTGAATGTTTCATTTATGTTTCACTTATGTTTCACTTTTGCAACGTACTGGAACAGATTCAAAAACACTGAGGGAGCGCAATCACGCTCCCACAGTGTTTTTGAATCGCTCCCACAGTGTTTTTGAATCGCTCCCACAGTGTTTTTTCTTTGTAGTCAATGCGCTATTTTCCCCTCCTAATGAAAAATGAAACTATGAAACTAAAAATGAAACATCGGACTGCTATGTTTCAGCGGATTAACACATTGATTATCAATAGTTTAGACACTAAAAATGAAACATGAAACAAAAATCTTCGGCGGTAAAAACGCGTAAGGGTTTTATAGCGTAATCCGCTGATTCGCTTGTAGAGGATTTTGTAGAGACGAACTAAAAAAGAACGATGAATACGTACATTTTTGAGAAAAATGCTTGTATTCATCGTTCACACTCATTTCTTACACGATTGTCTATATTTTGTTACCCTAATGCACGACAATCTTTCTATGTTATCTTAAAATCACTATTTCAATTCGAATACGTGGCTTGTGCCCTCATCGGGAGTAAGCACGTCTAATCCTACCTTCATCAAGTAGTCGCCACTAAAACGCTTGCCATTAAAGTCGAAAGTTGACTGTGTGCCAGGCATAAGGTTGATCTCCTCTACCGTATATTGACGTTGGGGGTCAAGACCTTGCATGCGCACCTTCAAGAGGCGTGGCTCCTTGTAGCGGGGGTGGAGATTGTAGGCAAAGAGTACAGCGTGGCTCTTATCCTTCGACACGTAGTTCAAAGCACTATGGTCCGTTTCGTAAGGCGAAACGAGGCGATATTGGTCGCCGTCAAGAATGACGGGTTTCAAGCGTGTCCAATTCTTCACAGCTTGTTGTACGAAGGTGTAATCATCTGTTCCCTTCAAAGGCTTGAGGTCGATGTCGAAGCCCAACTTGCAAGAACTGCATACGTCGGTACGGAACTTTACAGAAGTTTTTTTGTTCCAGTTCGTTACGTGCGAGCCCATCGTTTTGGCTGGGAAGAACTTTGACAAGCTCCATTGAATGTAGAGACGTTCGTAGGGATCCGTATCGTCTGAGCACCAGAACTCGGTAAAGTACTTCAGCGCTTCGTAGTCCATACGGCCGCCACCACCCGAACAGAGCATCATGGGCAAGTTAGGATATTTGGCCTTAATACGACTCATTACGTTGTAGACACCGCGCACGTGGTCAATGTAGGTATTACCTTGGTTGGCCTTGTAATAGGGCGAGTAGATGTTGGTGATAGGGCTATTGCAGTCCCACTTAAAGTAAGCTACATCGGGATTTTCGGTCATGATGCGGTCTACTACGCCAAACACGTAGTCTTGCACCTTGGGGTTGGAAATGTCCAACACCAATTGGTTGCGATAGTAATACGTCTCGCGGTTGGGCTGCTGAATGACCCAGTCGGGGTGCTTCTCAAAGAGTTCGCTCTTGGGATTGACCATTTCGGGTTCTACCCAAATGCCAAACTTCACGCCTGCTGCCTTGGCATCGCGTACGAGACCGGGAATACCCTCAGGCAGTTTGCTATGCGTTACGTCCCAGTCGCCTAAGCCGGCATGGTCGTCCTTACGCGGATATTTATTCGCAAACCAACCATCGTCGAGCAAGAACATGTCAACGCCTAAGTCCTTGGCATCTTTCATCAGTTCTGCCAGGCTCTTTTGATCGAAGTCAAAGCCTGTATTCTCCCAGTTGTTGAGCAAGCTCAAGCGGTCGCCCATACCCATGTTGACTTGATAACGGCGTGCCCAGTCGTGAAGGTTGCGGCTGGCTTGCCCTACGCCAGTGCTGCTGGTGGTGAAGATAAACTCTGGGGTAGTGAATGTCTCACCAGCACGGAGTTTATAGTCGCTGGCATACGGATTGATAGCTGGAATGACGCGCAATCCGCCAACGTTGTCCACCTCAAAGGTGAAACGGAAGTTACCCGTCCAACCAATCGTACCGAGCACAACGTTGCCTTCATTCTCCTTGGCGGGCTCGTTCAGTCCGAGTTCAAAGAAGGGTTCCGTGTGCATGGCTGCACGTGTGCCCAACTTCGTGTCAATTATCTTTTTTCCTGCGGTGAGTTGTACCGTTTCGGGTTGTCCTTCCTTTGCCCAATCGCTATGGTAAGAGGTCAAGAAGTACTTGGAAGCGTCAAAGTAAAGCATCGTGCTACTATAGCGCCACAAGATTACAGGATTCTTCTCGTTATGGCTTATCTCCGTCCAAGCCTTGATCACGTTCTCCTTGTCGTAAGCGGCATAGTGCAACTTTACGGTGTCAGGGTATTTATTGTCCTGCAAGGTGATGATCGTTTCCGTTCCACCGTCAATGGCCTTTGTCTCTACGCCTTTATAGTAAAGGTAAGTGGTCATGTTGCCGTCAGCATGGGTAATAGCCACAGCGGGTTCAAAATAGTCTTCGTTGCCCGACCCTGCATAGACTTCATGGCCGCGCGTACTTACTGCGCCGTCTGAGGCAGCATAGGTGTTCCAAGTGAGGTTGTCGTAATCGGCGGCGTTCTTCAGTTTATCGCCAAAGTATACTTGATAAAGACGACCTTTGGGCGAAACCTTCAACACGAGGTCAGTATTGTTCGTACTTACGCGCACAGTTTGTGCGTCAACGGCCGTTGTGGCCATAGCCATAGCCATCAATGCGATAGCTGGACGGCCGAGTTGCTGTATGATGTTCATAGCTTTTTTATATTTTTTTTGACAAGTTGACAAGTTGACGAGTTAACAGGTAAGTTACTCTTGTTCTTTTATAGGGGTAAGCAAAGCAAACTTACCCGTCAACTTGTCAACTCGTTAACTAAATAACTCATCAAATAAAGAACTAAAACTTAAAGCTTGCGCTAAACTCAAAGGTTAAGGGACGGAGGTAACTACCGCTCATATACTTACCTGCGTATTGTCCAGCATCTTCCTTCTTAATGAGTTCAGAGCCACTGATTGTACCCTTCGCCCCCTTTTGGTTTAGGAAGTTAACTACGCTGGCTCCGAGTGAGAGACGCTTGTTGACGTTCCAATTGATACCACCGAACGTTTCCCAGTGGCCATTAAAGTAGAGCGCCTCTTGGAGGTTGGCGTAAGTCTTACCAAAGTAGCGGAATGAGAGCCAAACGTTCAAGTCCTTCGTGATGTTATACTTCGGGTCGAGCTCGATAAGGATCTGTGGGATTTCCTTTACAATCATATTGTTCGCATTCACCGACATCTGTTGACCGTCGCTAAACGTTACGCTGGCATTGTAGTTCTTATACACTGGCTTCTGATAAGTGAAGAGCGCGTGCAATGAGAAGTTCTTGAAAGGCTTAATCTCGGCCGTTGTGGTCCAACCTAAAGTCTGAATATTGTAGATAAGCAATACGGTCTTACCCTCACTCGTACCAGGTTTGGTCAGGTTTTGCTGGTCGATATTGTTCGACTTCGCAATGTAAGTGACCATTGACGAGAGGTCTAACCATTTGTTTTTGTAATAGATTCCACCGCGCACCAAAGGTATCGTCACGCGCTTGTACTGCTCAGCCGTTGGACCAGTGCCTGCATAGTCGCTGATACGTGGGAAACGCGTTGCGATCGTTCCGTCGGCCATGACACCAAAGCCACCTACCACATCGTAAGTAAGTTGGGCAGTAGCTGCATAGTTCAACTTATTCTTTGTAACATTGGCAGGGTGGATACTATGCGCTGTGCTTACGATTTGGCCGTTTTCATCGCGATTATAAGTATTGAAGTCGCCAATATGGAACCCAGAGAAACGCGACTGAGCGATTTGGTCGGCCGACATACGATAGTACTCTAAGCGACCACCATAGTAGAGGTTTAGCTTCTTGTTGATCTTCCAATTATCCGTCAAGTAAACGGCCAACTTATTTTCCGAACCTACCGTGTACTCTGGACTGAGTTCGTTAAAGCCATAGAATTGTGTGCGCTTAGCCGTCTGTGTGGGGTCTGTTGGGTCGGTTGCCATACCATAAAGCACCTGCGGATAGCGTTCAACTGTACCTGTCCACTGCAATGACGATGAATGATAATTCAAGTGATAATACCATTCATTAAGGCCGAGACGAACGGCATGACGGCCAAACTGCTTGTTGAGTTCGGTGGTGAACATACCACTTGTCACCTTGCCGAAGTGTAACCACGTGCGACGGCCTTCAATGAGTCCTTCATACGGATTTTGGCCGTTTTCATCGAGGGTATAACCATCAGCCGCTGTTACTTTACTAATGGTGCTACCACCGAAATCGACGTAATTGGCGACTGGCACGTACATAAACTTGGCATCAAACTTCCACTGCAGTCCGTTATCGAAACGATAGTTAGAGAGGAGAGCCACCTCGTGTGAGCGGTTTTCACTGCCCTTATTGAAGTTCCACGTCTTCTGTTGGCCATTCATAATGTCGGTGTAGGTATAAGCCCCATTACGTGGCACGTAAGAGTCGCGCCCAGGGTCGAAGCCATTCACCTTCTTGATAGATCCATCACCTACGTAAATGAATGGAGCTGCATTGGCAAAGTTGCCAGGGTTCTTGCTATTGGCATGCTTATACTGTAATGAGATGTAGCCCTTTCCCTCGCCCAATATGCGTGTAAGACCTGCATGATAGATCTGCGTGCGGTCGGCATAATCGGTAAATTGGAGTTTGAACGAACCGGGGTCGAAGTTTTGATACGTTCCTGCGTTATAGAGCCAATTTTTGCCGATTCCACCGTTAAAGTTAAGGTCGAAGTTCTGCATACCGAAGTGGTTCATGCGGTAGTTAAGCTTGCCATGGAACTGTTGTTGACCAAAGTCGGTAAAGCCTGTAACGGCATAAGCGATATTGCCCGTTGTAATAGCCGACTCTGAAGGGGAAAGTAGGCCTGTACTGCCCAGACTGGCATCGTTGCGCCAATGGGCCGAGAGTTTGTGAACAGACGATGAATAAACGGCGGGTAGGCCATTTTCATATACATTGACATCTTCGCTGGGCAAACCTATCTGTATCTCACGTGGCTTGTTTGCATCTGCAGCATTTAACATTACGTTGCGCTCTTCACCTTTGCCGTCTTGGCCTGGTGTCTCTTGTTGTGCGTGTGCTTGTAAGGTAGAGGCAAGCAACACACAGGAGGTAAGCGCCTTAAAGGTAACTGATTTCATGGATAACATTTTGTTTGGTTGAGTTTTCAGTCGAAACGGCCATTTGCAAACCATTTATTGCAAAACGCCGTATTTGCGTTTTCGACGACAAAATTACGGTTCGACACATCAGAACGCTATAGTAAGTAAATGGTAAGTAGATTATTTTATGCAATACAACACTTTCATCTCGTTGAATATCAATGCTTTAAATCGAATAAACAAAAAAGCGTAAAGTAGATATATCTGAATTAAAAGTAAATCACTACATTTGCAAAATCAAATAGAAAAGGAGCATTAATAAGTATTAACCTTTTGTTCCAAGTAGGTATTCAAAATTAGTTGATATGAACATGATTATATAAACTAATTTTGAACATCTACTTAAACCCAATTAGTGAACACCATGACCTTACATCGCATTGTTTTACTACTCGTATGGCTCTGCGGACTATCACTGCAGGCCTCTACGCTCGACGACTTAACGCGACTCGACCACTACGTTGAGCAGCGCGCTACCTTCGTCAGCGCTAAGCAACACCGCATTGACAGCATCAAGCAGCAATTGCAACGACCCATCACGGCTGAGGAGCGACTGAACGTTTACAATTGCATCTTTGAAGAATACTATACCTTTCGATTTGATTCGGCTATGGTGTATGTAAAACGGGGATTAGACTTGGCTTATAAAACAAAAAATAGCATTTTCATCGACAAATTCCGCATTCATCGCGGACTGCTCTTAGCCACAAGTGGCTATTACAGTCAAGCAGAAGCCCTACTCAAGAGCATACGTCCCGACTCACTGCCCGATCAGGTGAAGTTTAACTATTACTACTCCATGTCGTGGCTCTACAACTTTTGGTCAGCTTATTGTAACGACCGTGAGTTTGCCCCACAGATGAACGCATTGCGCTTGCGGTATCTCTTGCAAGCCATAGCACATACGCCACGCGGCAGTGCTATGTATCACTATCTTCATGGCGAAGCGGCTTTCTACGGAAATCAGAACGAATTGGCTATGCGCTACTACCACCGCGTGCTGCGCCAAGTAGGGGTAAACAATCGCCTTTATGCCTCATCGGCCTATGCCTTGGCGCGCGGCTATAAGATGCTCCACCGATGGGACTTATACGAACATTACATGGTGGAAGCGGGCATTTCTGACCAGGTATGTCCACTTAAAGAGAACTTAGCCTTGCAAGAACTTTCACTCTACTTGTATGAAAAGGACGAACGATACTCCAGCCGCGCTGTGAAGTACATCTACTGTTCGATGGAGGACGCGCAGTTCTACAACAATCGCTTGCGCATGCTTGAGATTTCTCATATATTGCCTAAAATCGTAACGGCCTATCAATCGCAGATAAATCGCCGCACCACGTTACTTTATTGGGGTTTAGGTGGTGTAAGCATTTTGGCTTTACTACTTGGGGGCATGATTGTATTTGCACTCAAACAGAACAAGAAGTTAAACCACCGCCGTCTGCAACTGCATGCACAAAATAAGCTGTTGGCTGAACTCAACCAACAGCTTAATGAAACAAACCAACGACGAGAAACCTATCTACGCCTCTTTCTCGACCTCAGTGCTATCTATATTAGTAAGTTGGACAACTTGCGCAAACTGGTCATGCGCAGCATTAAGGCGGGCAAGACGGACGATTTGTTGTCAAAAATCAGCCGTTTACGCATTCAAGAGGAAGAAGCGAACTCCTTTTACAGTCGCTTCGACCGCGCCTTTACGTTGCTCTACCCCGACTTTGTGTGTCAACTCAATGCCTTACTGCGCGATGATGCGCAGATTACGCCTCCTTCAGAGCATGCGCTGACCACTGACTTACGCATCTATGCCTTGATGCGCCTCGGCGTGACGAATAGTCAAGAGATTGCTACCCTACTCTTCTACTCTACCCAAACTATCTATAACTACAAGACAGCGATAAAGAACCGCGCCAAGCAGCGCGACACGTTTGACGAGGATGTCAATCGCCTCTGTAAGGGGGAGATACGTTCAAATTGAAATTTGAAAACTTAACATGAATGAACATTAACAAAAAAATTAACGAAATAATTAATGTTCAATTAATGATAATTAATGTTCAATACAACGCGCGAAGCGCGCCTAAACTTAAACGTTAACTATTTATGTTATGCGCTTCGCGATTTGTTTTGAACATTAATTATCATTAATTGAACATTAATTATTTCATTAATTGTTTCGTTAATGTTTTATTCTTGTTCTGTTCGCCAAATTGCAGTTTGCATTACTCTCCGCAGTCCTCTAATAGCTTAATGGCATCTACGTATTGAGCGATACCAAGGGCTACTTCTTTGGCTGCCTTCATGGCGAGAACGACCGTTTGCGGACGGTGTACAACGTCGCCCCCCGCAAAGACGCCACGACGTGTTGTCATGCCCATAGGACGTTGACCTACGATTACGTAGCCCTTCTCGTCTACCTCTATACCCGTTGTGGTACTGACGATACGGTTGGCAGGACGCGAACCAATGGCTAAGAACACGCGGTCGAACTCTACGGTGTGTTCTCCCTCTGGGGTAGAAAGGCGAATGGCACGCACACGGCCTTTGTCATTGCCCAAGAACTCAATAGAGTTGGTCTTCCACATAAACTTTACGCCTTCTTTTACTGCATCATCGTACTCGCTCTTGATAGCGGGCATCTCTTCTTGCGTACGACGATAGATAACGGTCACGTCTGCTCCTAATCGACGAGCCGTACGAGCTGCGTCCATGGCCACATTGCCACCACCAATCACAGCTACGCGATCGCCTTTGCGAAGGGGCACCATTTCGTAGGGCATTGCTCCTTCTACGTAGGCATTGACATTGTGTAGGAAGTCGGTTGATTGAGTTACGCGGCGTAGGTTGGCACCCGGAATATTGAGGTTCTGAGGCAAGGCCGTACCTGTGCCCATAAATATGGCATCAAAGCCTTGGGCAAAGAGGCTATCAACGGTGACTTTGCTTTCGGGTGAACCTACCAAACAATTGGTCACGAAGTGTACGCCTAAGGCTTCTATGCGCTTCACCTCATTGCGTACGACGGCTTTGGGTAATCGATATTCTGGTATGCCATACATCAATACGCCCCCCAACTCGGGTTGTCCCTCAAAGATGGTTACGTTGAAGCCTTGACGCGCCAAGTCGCCTGCGACGGTAAGACCTGCCGGACCTGAACCGATAACGGCTACCTTACCACGGGTCTTTTCAGGTATGCGCTCATGCGTTAGGTTCATTTCGGCATCAAACTGAGCAATAAAGCTCTCTAGTTTACCTACTCGCACGGGATTGCCCTTGCGGCCTAACACACAGTGGCCTTCGCACTGTTTCTCGTGTGGACACACACGGCCACATATAGCGGGTAGGTTGGTCTTCTCGTGTAAGATGGTCATGGCCTCACCCATGTTACCCTTAGAGAGTTCGTGTATAAAGTCGGGTATGTTATTTTCAATCGGACACCCTTTGCGACATTGGGGTACTTTACAATGTAAGCAACGCTTGGCCTCTTCTATGGCCTCACGCGTGGTATACATGCGATTTACTTCTTCAAAATAGGTGCTATGCGCACTTTGCTGCATAGGTTGTATGTTGTTGCTTTCCATTCTTCTTAAAATTGCACGTTCTTTTGGTTGACATCTTTTTGAGGTGACACGTTTTTTGGTTGGCAAGTGGACGAGTTAACAAGTTGACGGGTAAGTTTGTTCGCTTGTTGACAGCTACGATTACGCATCAACTACAAAAAAACAAACTTACCCGTCAACTTGTTAACTTGTCAACTTGTTAACTCGTCAACTCGCCAACTAAAAAATTACTTTATTGTCTCAATCACCTCATCAATCGTGAGGTTTTGTTGTTCGCCCGTTTCCATATTTTTGAGAGCGACCTTGCCTTCAGCCATTTCTGTTTCGCCAACAAGGGCTACAAAAGGAACATGGTGAGCATTGGCATAGCTCATTTGCTTCTTCATCTTCACAGAGTCGGGATAGACTTCGGCTGAGATGCCTGCTTTGCGAATGGCAGCAGCTAACTGCAAGCAGTGTGCGGCCTCTTTTGCGCCAAAGTTGATGAAGAGAATGCGCGCACCAGAATTGGTCTCGGCTGGATAGAGGTCGAGTTGTGTCAGTACGTCATAGATGCGGTCTGCACCAAACGAGATACCTACGCCACTCAATCCTGGCAGACCAAAGATGCCAGTCAAGTTGTCATAACGGCCACCGCCTGTGATAGAACCTATCTGCACGTCAAGTGCCTTTACTTCAAATATGCAACCTGTATAATAGTTCAAGCCACGTGCCAAGGTAAGGTCAAGTTCTAATTCATTACGCAAGTGGCTTGCCTTGAGCGTATCGAGTACGAAAGCTACTTCATCTACGCCCTTCAAGCCCGTCTCACTCTGTGCTAAGACTTGACGCATCGTGTCAAGCTTCTGCTCATTGGTGCCAGAAAGGGATATAATGGGCTGCAACTTTTCTACGGCCTCATCGCTCAGACCTACAGCACGCAGTTCTTCGTTTACCTTATCAAGGCCTATCTTATCGAGTTTATCAATGGCTACTGTGATGTCTACAATCTTATCAGCAGCACCAATAATCTCAGCGATACCGCTCAGTATCTTACGGTTATTAATCTTAATGCAAACGCGAATGTCAAAGCGAGTGAACACTTCGTCTACAATCTGCATTAATTCCACCTCATTGAGCAAGGAGTCGGAACCTACTACATCGGCATCGCACTGATAGAACTCACGATAGCGACCTTTCTGAGGACGGTCAGCACGCCACACGGGTTGTATCTGATAACGCTTGAAGGGCATCTGCAACTCATCACGATGTTGTACCACATAACGTGCAAAAGGTACGGTGAGGTCGTAACGCAATCCTTTCTCGCAGAAGCGAGCTGCCAATTGTGCCGCATTCTTCTCGCTATACTCTTCAGCTGATACTTCACCACGGAAGTTGCCTGAATTGAGTACTTTAAATAGTAGCTTGTCACCCTCTTCGCCATACTTGCCCATAAGGGTAGAGAGGTTTTCCATTGCTGGCGTTTCGATCTGACGGAAGCCATAGAGGGCATATACCTCACGAATGGTGTTGAAGATGTAATTGCGACGCGCCATTTCGACTGCACCGAAATCGCGTGTGCCTTTAGGTATACTAGGTTTCTGAGCCATTGTTTCGCTTTTATTATTTCGTTTTGGCGACAAAGGTACGAAAAAAAATAATGAATAATTAACGAAAAATAATTAATGAAATAATTAATGTTCAATTAATGATAATTAATGTTCAAAACAACGCGCGAAGCGCGCCTAAACTTAAACGTTAACTATTTATGTTATGCGCTTTGCGCTTTGTTTTGAACATTAATTATCATTAATTGAACATTAATTATTTCATTAATGTTTATTCTTGTTCTATTCGACAAATTGCAGTTTGCTGAAAAAATAAAAACTGCGTTTTCCTTTTCATTGCGCTCGGTTTGTAGTACCTTTGCAAGGATAGTAGATTAACGCATATTTAAATACTTTTACATGTTTCGACTTTTTATATCCTTGCTTTGTTCAGTGTTTAGTTTTACGGCATTTGGGGAAAATATTGCAAGGAACCAAGATACGACACGTACGGAACGTACACTGCGCGTGGATTATGATTTTAGCGGTAATGCAGAGGTGCAACATATCGCACTGTCAGAACTTTGCTCTTTGCCTGGTTGGGCAGGACGGAACGTCAATATGGACAGTGTGCCATTGCATGGAAATGGCGATATTACGCTGACTGACGTGGCAACGCACAAGGTGATATATCGACAGTCGTTTTCAACGCTCTTCCAAGAGTGGCTGAGTACAGAAGAGGCTACGCTGACTGTTCGTTCCTTTGAAAACACCTTCTTACTGCCAATGCCCAAGCATGAGGCTGAGGTGTGCATTAAATTATATGATAATAAGGGCGGAGTGCAGACGAGTTTCACGCATCGTGTCGACCCTCATGACATCTTAATCCGTCGGTTAGACCATGCTCCCATTCCGCCACATCGTTATCTGTTGCGCAGTGGTAGTGCGGAAGATAAGATTGACGTGGCTATTGTAGCAGAAGGATATACAGCCCAACAAGCAGACCTGTTCTATGCTGATGCTCAAAAGGCTGTGAATGCTATTTTGTCGCACGAACCTTTCAAACACATGGCTAATCAATTTAACTTTGTAGCAGTGGCAGCAGCTTCGGCTGATAATGACGTGAGTGTGCCGAAGGAAGGCTTGTGGCGCAATACGGCATTGAGTTCGCACTTCTCAACGTTCTATTCTGACCGCTACCTTACGACCCTCCATCAACGCGACTTGCACAACCTCTTGGCGCGCATTCCTTACGAACACATCATCATTCTGGCTAATACTGATACGTATGGCGGCGGTGGTATATACAATGCCTATATGCTGACTACGGCACATCACGCAAAGTTCGAACCGGTCGTAGTACATGAGTTTGGACATAGCTTTGCAGGTCTGGCCGATGAATATTATTATGACGACCAATACGAAAACTATTATTCGTCAGACCGCGAGCCGTGGGAACAAAATCTTACCACGTTAAAAGACTTTGGAGCGAAGTGGCAAGATCTCTTGCCGCGTGGCACCCAAATACCCACTCCGCCTAATGAGCGTAAAATAAATCGCATTGGCGTTTATGAAGGTGGCGGCTATATGTCAAAAGGAGTATATCGAGCTTACCAAGACTGTCGTATGAAAACGAATGAGTGTGCAGCCTTCTGCCCTGTATGTCAACGCGCTATTACTCGCATGATTGATTTCTATACGAAGTAGAGACGGGTTAACGAGTTGACAAGTAAGTTACTGAACTTTAGACTGACTTACCCGTCAACTTGTCAACTCACCAACTCGTCACAAATAAAAGAAACAAATGGCTAAGAAAGCAAATAATAAAAAAGGGGGAAAACGTAATGCGGGTACAACCCCTGCGCCCCCCAGCCTATGGAAACTCTTTCGCCAAGGAGAACTGAAGAGGTATGTGAAAGAGCAAATAGGCAATTATGCACAGACCGATAATCTTGTGTTCATTGCTGGTGTCTGTGTGTTATGCATCAGTGTATACCTTATTATCAGTTTTGTTTCAAATATATTCACTGGCCGCATTGACCAATCATACGTGCAGTATGGCTCGCTGACGCATGCCGCCAACTATGGTGGAAAGTTGGGAGCTATCTTGTCCAACTACTTTATGGACACCTGCTTCGGCTTCTTCTCTCTGCTAATCCCCGTATTTACGTTGTTAGTGGGCATAAAGTGGGTGGCAGGTTATCATATTCGGTTGTGGAAATGGTTCCTCAACTTTTCAATCATCATGATATGGGGATCCGTGTTTCTTTCGCTCATCACCGATGTATTGCCCAGCAAGGCTATAAACTTCTTTAGTTTCAGATTAGGAGGCGGACATGGCGACTATGTGAAGAACTTCTTGGCCAACAACTTAGGTAGCCTTGGAGCATGGATTGTGGTGTTGGCCACGGCCGTCTTCTACTTGATGTATCTGACCAGCGAAACGGTAACTATTGTGCGTCGTATGATGCACCCACAAGATTATATCAAAAAGTTACCACGAAAGGATAGTGACGCAGAGGAAGATGAAGAACAGAATATCGAACTCGAACTGCAAGAGTCCCATGTGGCAGCAACTGATGAGGAGGCTCAATTGGACGAAAACGCTCCAGTGATTGACCTTAACAAGGTAGACGATGAGGCTGCGAATGATGAAGCTGAACGCACAACATCTATCGACTTGAGTACAACTCCCACTTCGACAACTACTACAGCATCTACTGCAGGGGGAACGGCAGAACTTGAGATAGCTGTGCCTGAGGAATCAGCGGCTCACACCGATACTAAGTTGGACATTACTGCCCCCGTCATAGACGATAAGGCACATGGCAAGACCGTAGAAGAAGTATTGGCACAAGAGCCTTACGACCCTCGTAAGGATCTCCGCTTCTATAAGTTTCCCACCATTCCATTGCTGAAGCATTACGAAGACAATGGACCCGCTATCGACATGGTCGAACAGAATGCGAATAAAGACCGTATCATCAACGTGTTGCGCAACTTTGGTGTAGAAATATCGAGCATCAAAGCCACGATCGGTCCTACGATTACGCTTTATGAAGTTACTCCAGCGCCTGGTGTGCGCATTAACAAGATACGTAACTTGGAGGACGATATAGCCCTCTCCCTTTCAGCCTTAGGCATTCGTATCATTGCTCCTATTCCGGGCAAGGGTACGATTGGTATCGAAGTGCCGAATAAGAATCCGCGCATCGTGTCGATGGAGAGCATTATCAATACGCGTAAGTTCCAAGACTCCACGTTTGAACTGCCTATCGCGCTGGGTAAGACCATTACCAACGAAGTGTTTATGGTCGACTTAGCCAAGATGCCCCACTTGCTCGTAGCTGGTGCTACGGGACAGGGTAAGTCAGTCGGCTTGAACGCTATTATCACTTCCTTGCTTTATAAGAAGCACCCCGCCGAGTTGAAGTTTGTGATGATTGACCCTAAGAAGGTAGAGTTCTCTATCTATGCCCCTATCGAACGTCACTTCTTGGCCAAGATACCCGACGAGAATGAAGACCCTATCATCACCGACGTGACGAAGGTCGTGCAAACGCTCAAGAGCCTCTGTCAGTTAATGGACCACCGTTATGATTTGCTCAAGAAGGCCAAGGTGCGTAATATTAAGGAGTACAATGCCAAGTTTAAGGCGCGCCAGTTGCCCCAAGCTTTAGGCCATGACTTCATGCCCTACATTGTAGTGATCATCGACGAGTTTGGTGACTTGATTATGACAGCGGGTAAGGAAGTTGAGATGCCGATTGCGCGTATTGCTCAGTTGGCACGTGCTGTGGGCATACACATGGTCATCGCCACACAACGTCCTACGACCAACATTATTACAGGTACGATTAAGGCCAACTTCCCAGCTCGTATGGCCTTTAAGGTGATGTCGCAGATTGATAGCCGCACCATTTTGGACCAAAGCGGTGCCAATCAATTAGTAGGTAAGGGTGATATGCTCTTCCTCTGTGGCAATACACCGACGCGTGTGCAATGTGCCTTTGTCGATACCCCCGAGGTAGAGAAAATTAATGAGTTTATCTCAGAGCAACAAGGCTATTTAGAGGCCTTTGAACTGCCCGAACCGCAGATGGACGACGACGGAGGAGGCAAGGGTCCTGGCGATTTGTCGGGCGAAACGTTGGATTCGCTCTTCGAGGAGGCAGCGCGCTTGGTTGTGGTACATCAGCAGGGGTCAACTTCGCTCATTCAGCGCAAGTTCTCTATTGGCTTCAACCGTGCAGGTCGCCTTATGGACCAACTGGAGCGTGCCGGCATCGTTGGCCCCACGCGTGGTTCCAAACCTCGTGAGGTGTTCTGCTCAGACGAAGTAGAGCTAGATGCCAAAATCGAGGCGTTACGTAATGGGTAAAGATGATGCAAACTGCAATTTGTCTGCCTAATTGGGGGGCGGGTCCTAACCTGGGGGCGACGCGTCCCCGCGTCGGCATTTGTTAGTCAAGGTTCGATGCCTTGACTAACAAATACATGAATATCAATACTACAAGTATTGCCAATTTGGGGCATCGAACCCCAAATTGGCAATGCCGACGCGGGGACGCGTCGCCCCCAGGTTAGGACGCGTCCCCCCAATTAGGCAGACAAATTGCAGTTTATCACACGCTTACCATAAATTGAAGAAAAGCATCCTTCACTATGGCTTTTTTAACCTATTTTGGGTCTGGAAACTGCCCTTATGGCGATTTCTAGAACAGATTCACTACGCGGTCGATGTCAACGGAAAGTCCCACTGAGAAGGTGCGACCGGTGGTCATCGCTGAACTCCAATAATAGTTCTTTGGTTTATAACCGAAAAGATTATCTACCGTGAAATTCAGATTGACGGCATCCAGGAATCGCTGCTGAAGCGTGAACTTCCACAACTGATATGCCTGGTCATGCTTCTCGATGTTCGTATCTGGAGAGGACAGGTATCTGCCTGACAGAGCGGCATTGATACGATAGAACGAACAGAGCTGACGATCGTAGTCGAGACGCCAGGTAGCTGAATGCGGACGAGGCTGGGAGAACTGGGAATCTACGCTTCTGCCACCCACATGGAGAAAGCTGTAGTCGAGTTTCACACCGAGTCCCATATCCGAACGGTAGTGGACACTGAAGTCGATGCCGCTCACCCCTACTCCATCCTCGTTGCAATAACGGGAAGCCACATCTGGCTGACCGATTCCTGGGGTATAATCGGCATAATCTTCGGTAGTGATGCGCTTATCATACTTATTATAATAGCCCATGAGAGTAATACTATACTGACCGGTAAAGAAGCCTGCATTCTTCACTCTGCCGGTATGCTCCAACGCCAGGTTGAAGTTGTTGCTCTTCTCCGGCTTCAGATCTGGATTACCGTAAATCATCTGCATACCTGCCATATCAAAGTTCATATACATCTCCTTGAGGGTTGGGGCACGGAATCCGCCGGCATAGTTGGCACGGATGGAGAAACCCTTCCACTTGGTCATCAGAGCCAGACGACC